>JACRYN010000007.1_pt1 | contig 195731 bp, 186 predicted proteins | sample 8023231 | NCBI WGS metagenome assembly JACRYN01 (sample SAMN15756473, study PRJNA655841) | gut metagenome | isolation source: fecal sample D84 from domestic dog with diarrhoea | host: Canis lupus familiaris | place: South Africa: Mmabatho, Mahikeng | collected 2019-09
GTCAATCATTTGGTCACTGGTACACCGCTATCGCAGGCAAGCCAGCTCCCACAGTTTTAACGTCATTCACTTGGAGTCAGTGATGTTTCAGTAGTCGGGTTTCCAGGTGATCCAGGTGCTGGGTCATCAGGGCGACAGCCGTGTGGGCGTCGCGCTGTTCCACGGCATCCACAATCGCCACATGCTCCTGCCATGCGCAATAGGTGCAGGCCTTTGTTTCAAATTGCGCAATGATCAACGACGTCAACGGCACCAGGCTGTTGAGAAACTGTGCCAGCGGCGCATTGCCTGCCATGTGCGCCAGTTGCAGATGAAACTCTCCCGAAAACCGGATCGCCGGCCCCCGCTGGTCACGCTCAATGGCGTTGCGCTCCTGTGCAATCAGCTCGCGCAGTTGGCGAATCTGCATCGCTGTGGCCTGGGCGCAGGCCAGTTGCACCACGGTCATTTCGGTGAGGCGCCGTGCTTCCAGAATCTGCCGTGTGTGCTGGGCATCCGGCGCGGCGACCTGGGCGCGCTGGTTGGGGCGCAGGATGACCACTTGCTGATGGGACAGCTTGGCGAGCACCCGGCGAATCACGCTGCGGCTCACGCCAAAGAGTTCGCCCAGGCCTTCTTCGGTGAAGCGGCTGGCGGGCGCAATGCGTTGCTCAAGAATGGCGTCGAACAAGCGTGGGTAGATATCGTCCACCGAGGGCTTTTTTTCGGGCGTCCAGCGTAGGGACGTGAGGGTGGAGTCGCGTTGCAGGGCGTGAGCGTTCATGGCCGGTCTCCGAAAATCAACTGCCCAGATGGTCGTCCGGGATATTCAAGCGAATGCCCATGCGCAGGCCTTCCTGCAGGATGTGCCGACGCATTTCGGCACTGGCCAGGGCGCTGTTCTTGTTGCGGATGGCGCGGACCACGGCTTCGTTCTCTTGCAAGCGTTCGGCCAGGTGTTCAGGGGAGTTGCGCAGTACCTGGGCGCTTTGTTTGAGCGCGGTGCTGGTTTGCTGCACCACGTTCTGGAAGATCGGGTTGGAGGTCAGGGCGAAGAGTTCTTCATGGAAGTCGATATAGGCGTTCATGCCGGCTTCGGCATCGCCGGCATCCAAGGCTTCGCGCATGTCCATCAGGGTCAGGCGCAGTTGGCCGATTTCCTTGCTGCTGATCGACTGCGCCACCAGGCCGACGATGAAGGGTTCGAGGGTGTAGCGCAGTTGCAGGATGTCCTCGAGGCTGGCATCGGCCACGGCGTCGCTCGATTGCGGCTCGCTGACGCTGGTTTCCAGCACGACCACGCCTTTGCCCGGCATGGAGCGCACCAGGCCGAGGGTCTCCAGCACGATCACCGCTTCACGCAGGCTCGGGCGGCTGATGCCCAGCTGTTCGGCCAGTTCGCGTTGACCGGGCAGCATTTCACCGCGGCGCCACTGGCCTCGCGCCAAGGCGGCGCGCAGTTTTTCTACCACTGAATTGACGACGGTTGAGGTGCTGATCACGTCGAAGGCTCCTTGATGTTGCTCATACAGTATTCAGTCTGGCGAAGGTCCAATGTGGGAGCTGGCTTGCCTGCGATAGCGGTGGGTCAGCACCCAATGTATCGCCTGACACTCAGTCATCGCAGGCAAGCCAGCTCCCACATTGGGTGGGTGTTGTCCTAGAACTCCTGATGCGCCGGCAGCACCGGCTTCTTGGCCTGGAAGGCATAGCCTTGCTGGCCGTCGAGCACTTTGTTGGCGCGCTGGATATCAATGTCTTTTTCCCAACGGGCAATCGCCACAGTCGCGACGCAGTTGCCGATCAGGTTGGTCAGCGCACGGCCGATGCCCATGAACCAGTCCACCGCCAGCACCAACACCAGGCCGACCACCGGAATCGCCGGGATTGCCGTGAGCGTTGCCGCCAGGATCACCAGCGCCGAGCCTGGAATGCCATGGGCGCCCTTGGAGGTGATCAACGATACCAGGAGGATGGTCAGCAAGTCGGTCATCGACAGCGGCGTGCCGGTGGCGTTGGCGATAAAGACGATGGCCAGGGTCAGGTAGATCGAGAAACCGTCGAGGTTGAACGAGTATCCGGTGGGGATTACCAAACCCACGGTGGAGCTGCCAATGCCCAAATGTTCCAGCTTGCGCATGATCTGCGGCAGCACAGCGTCGGACGAAGCGGTGCCCATCACGATCAGCAGTTCTTCGCGCAGGTACTTGAGCAGCGGCAACATGCGCAGGCCCGACAGGCGCATCACCAGCCCGAGGATCACCGCCACGAAGGCAAAGCAGGTCAGGTAGAAAAGCCCCACCAGGCTGCCCAGGTGTTGCAGTGAGTCCAGGCCATAGGTGCTGGTGGTGAAGGCGATGGCACCGAATACGCCAATCGGCGCCAGGCGCACGATCATGCCCATGATGCGGAAGATCACATGGCTCAATTCGTTGATCAGTCGCGAAATCCCGCTGGCCGCTTCGCCCACCAGGTTCAGCGCGCTGCCGAACAGCACCGAAAACAACAGCACTTGCAGCACGTTATTATCGGCAAAGGCGCCGACTACCGAGTTGGGGATCAACTCCATCAGAAACTGGCTGGTGCCGCGGATGTGCTGGCCCTTGTCGGCCAGTTCATTCAAACCGGCGGAAGAGAGTTGCTCCAGGTGAATATTGGCGCCGCTGCCGATGCCGGTGCTGAAGGCCATGATCAGGCCGAGCACCAGGGCGACGGTGGTCAGCATCTCAAAATAGATCACCGACTTGAGGCCGATGCGTCCGACCTTCTTCAAGTCGCCCGCGCCGGAAATACCGCTGACCACCACGCAGAACACGATCAGGCCGATCAGCATTTTGATCAGCTTGATAAAGCCGTCACCCAGGGGTTTGAGTTGCGAGGAGAATTCGGGAAGGGCCAGGCCGCAGGCGATGCCGAGCATCAGGCCAATCACGACTTGCAGGAAAATCGAACGCGAGCACCATCTGAGCATGGGAGGGATCTCTATTCGGTGCCCTGGTGGTTCCAGGGCTTAATTGTTGTGGTCTTACCGGTAAGTCCAGTGCGGGGCCAGTCTACGCTCGGTTTTTTTCAAATCACAAGTAAATATTTGGCGGTTGGCAGGTCCCGGTCTGACCAGTTGGTCGGTAAGTACGATGCTTGAGCGGTTGGCGGGGATTAATTTTTTTTGCGTATCATCGTCCTCGGCATACGAGGTGATGGATGGACCAATCAGGGCTGACAACCGACGAAGCAGGGCGCGTGTATTGCGCCTGGCGCACTGCAGCGCCTGCTTACCTGCATTACCACGACCACGAATGGGGCGTGCCGGTGGCGGATGACATCGCGTTGTACGAGAAGATCTGCCTGGAGGGCTTTCAGGCGGGGATGGCGTGGATCACCATCCTGCGCAAGCGCGAAAACTTTCGGCAGGCGTTCGAGGGTTTTGATTTTCGCCGGGTGGCGCAGTACGGCGAGGCGGACATCGAGCGGTTGACGAGCGACCCGGGCATCGTGCGCAATCGCGCGAAGATCGTCTCGGCCATCAACAACGCGCGCCGGGCCTGTGAACTGGTGGCGGAGACCGGTTCGCTGGCGCGCTGGCTGTGGGCGTTCGAACCCGGCGCGCAAGAGCGGCCGGCAGTGGTGGACATGGCTTACTGGACGGCCAATCCGACCTCAGCGGCTTCGGTGCGCTTGTCCAAGGCCCTGAAGAAACGCGGCTGGACCTTTGTCGGCCCGACCACGATGTATGCGTTGATGCAGGCGATGGGGATGGTCAATGATCATCTGGAGGGTTGTGAGTGCCGCCCGCGCATTGAACACCAGCGCAACCTGTTCAAACGTCCCTGACCAGATACGGTTAAAACTGTGGGAGCTGGCTTGCCTGCGATAACGGTGGGCCAGTAAAAGATGAGCTGGCTGGTCCACCGCTATTGCAGGCAAGCCAGCTCCCACATGGGTATTGTGGTGTTGCTGATTACTTGGGAAGTGGGGTAAGTACCTCAGCCTTGTCATCCAGCACCATCACCACCAGCAGCTTGGCCGGTTGGGTCTGGCTGGCATTGCTTGACTCAAAATGCCGCGAGCCGGCCGGTTCGTAGAACGATTGCCCGGCTTTGTAGGTGATCGCCTTTTCATCATTGACCCGCGAGGTGATCTCGCCTTCGAGCACATAAGCCACGGCGGTGCCGGTGTGGCTGTGGGGCACGGTGGCCTGGCCGGGGGCGTAGTCCACGGTGAGCATGATGGTTTTCTTGCCCGGCACGTTGGTCAAGGCGTGTTCTTGCAGCACCTTGAGCTTTTCCTTGTTGTAGACCGGGTCGTGGGCAAATGCACTGAGGGAGGCGAGCATCAGTGTGGCAGCGAACAAGCGTTTCATGATGAGGGTTCCATCGGGTGAAAGACCGCTTCACCCTACGCCGCTGAGGGCTTGCCACCAATGACCAATGCGGCGGAAAACCGCCTAGCCAATCTGCAGGAGAATATCCCGCACCTTGTCCAGCGCCGGGTCGATATCCAGGGTCTCGATGGCGCCGAACCCCAGAATCAGCCCCGAGCGCACCGGGAGGTCGTGAAAAAACACGTCCAAGGGATATAAACCCACCTCGACCTGACGCGCCCGTTCCATCAGCAATGGAATATTCACCGGCACCTTGCACAGGGCCGCCAGGTGAAAGCCCGCCACCGTCGGTACTGCCTCGAACCACGGCGACAGATCGCCCGCCAGACGCTGCAGGATGCGTTCGCGACGCCCCGCGTAGACGCCGTGACAGCGGCGAATATGTTTGAGCAGGTAGCCTTCGCTGATGAACTTGGCCAGTGCCCACTGCGGCAAGGTAGCGCTGTGCTGGTCGGTCAATTGCTTGGCCTTGAGCACCGCACCATAAATGGCCGGCGGCAGCACCGCATAGCCCAGGCGTAACTCCGGCGACAGGGTTTTGGAAAAGGTGCCGACGTAGGTGACCACGCCTCGGGTATCCATGCTTTGCAGGGAGTCGGTGGGGCGGCCTTCGTAGCGGAATTCGCTGTCGTAATCGTCTTCGATGATGATCGCGCCGAGCGCAATGGCGCGGTCCAGCAGGGCTTCGCGCCGCGCCTGACTCATGGGCATGCCGAGGGGGAACTGGTGGGACGGCGTCACATAGATCAGGCGCGTGCCATCCGGGATCTGGTCGACCTGCAGGCCCTGTTCGTCGACGGCAACACTGGCGACGCGGGCGCCCATCGCGACGAACAATTGGCGTGCGGGGCTGTAGCCGGGGTCTTCCATCGCGACCAGACTGCCGGGTTCAAGCACCACGCGGGCAAGCAGGTCCAGCGCCTGCTGTGCGCCGTTGGTGACCACGATATTGCTGGCGCGGCATTTGACCCCTCGGGAAAACGCGATATGCCCGGCGATGGCATCGCGCAGGGCGGGCACGCCTTCTGGCTGGCTGTAAAAGCCACTGTTCTGGGCGATGCGACGCAACGCATCCTGGGTGCAGCGCCGCCATTCATCCTGGGGGAATTGGTGGCGTGTCGTCGCGCCACCGATAAATTCGTAGCGCAGGATCTCCTCGCGGGCGGGGTGGCCCATGGGTGAGGGCAGTGCCGCCCATTTGCCCAGGTTGGCGGCACACGCCAGGTCGGTGGCGGTTTGCACGCGGTCGGGCTGTGGCGCCCAGGCATTGACGAAAGTACCGCGGCCGATCTTGCCAACCAGCAGGCCCTCATAGGTCAAGGTGGCGTAGGTGTCCGACACCGTCTTGCGCGAGATGCCCAGTTGTTCGGCGAGCAGTCGGCTGGGGGGCAGCTGTGCGCCTGCCGACAGCCGCCCGGTGGCGATGGCTTCGCGCAACTGCTGGTAGAGCTGTTCGGCCAGGTCCTTGCGGCCATTGATTACCACGTGCAGTTCCATGTTTCATCCCAAGGCTTCACTCCGCGCCAAGACTACTCGCTTGCGGTGCGGGCTCAAAATATCTATGAGTCAGTCGCCCCTGCGTATAAGCATCTACCGTCGCCTGGCTATTACCGACCGCCATGATTTCCCCTATCGCAGGCACCGATTGCCTGCCGCCCGCGTTATTCAACGTGATGGCATAGGGAGCCGGACTCATGACGACATCGAAAACACATACTAAAAAGAGGCTTGAGACCTTGCTCGCCCTGGACCAGAGCCTGGGACCGCTGGTGGTTGGCGAGTTGACTGTCTCGCGTATAGACCTGGCCGCCATGGGCGCCCAGGTGGCGGGAAAACCGGTCAAGACCCATCGTCTGGCGGTACGCGAGGCAGATCAGACGCTGCTGGATTCAATCCGGTTCTCGGCGTCCAGACTGCAGCGTTATCTTCGTGGGAGTAGTTCTGTCAGCGACAGCAGCGCCGCTGTGCTATTTGAGTTCGCGGCGTTGCGCTCTACACAAGCTGCGCCTTTACTGGCGGTCAAGCCGGGAGACGAAAATCCCGGTGCAGTGGGCAAGCTCGATAGGCTGTTACGTTCAGTGCAGAAAACCAATCTCAACCAAGCGGCGCAGTTGGAGGGAATGCCTGGTTGGGTCGAGCCGAAGAAAAGCCGAAGCTTGGCGGTAATGGGCGCGGGGCTGGAGGTTTACGGGTACTACAGTGCGATCAACGCGTTGGCCGAAGCGATCAAGACCGGCGATATCAATGAGGCGGTAGTCACAGGCGCAGAGTTGTTTGCCAACCTCACGGGCACGGCACTGGAGTTGGCGCTGGAGCACTTGGGCAGACGACTGCTGGAAAACGGGCATAAGGTGTTAGCAGGTTTCAGCGCCAGTTCTCTTGGCCAGGCCCTGCGACGGGGCGCCGGCCTGTTCGCTCTGGTGCTGACGTTGCCGTTTGACTATCACAATGCCAAGCAATCGCTGCATAAGGCGGCGAACAGCACTGGCAAGGAAGCGCTTGATCATTACGTCAACGCCGGCTTCAGTATCGTGAGCGCCAGCGTCAGTGTGGCCCTGGGGGTTGCAGCGTTGGCTGGATTCGGCGTGGCCGGCCCGCTGGGTATTGCCGCCGCCGCCGTATTGATGTTTGGCGCGCAACTCTATGCGGCGGTTCGTCAGGTGGATGAAATTGATGACTATATCGAGCTGAGTGTTTTCGAGCGGCTGCACACGGGCTGGTTGGCATTTCAGGGCAAGGAACCGGAGAAAGAAATACGTGAGCGGTTCGCCCTGGCCAGGATGGAAAATTGGTATGCGCAGCACCTGACCAATCAGGCCCAGACCTGGCTCAGGGGGGCGCTCAGAGGCACCGTACAGGCGGTAGTCAATGGTGGGTTTGAGGTGCGGCTGAGCCCGGTCCGGCATTGGAAGCATCGATGGAACGAAGCCGAGGGTGAGGATCCCTACATCGACACCACCGAGCCGATGCTCGTCGACCAGAATGATCAAATAGATGCTTCCAGCGCCTCGGTTGGCCGTCTGCCGGGTGTGGTGCTTGGTCAGGGTGATGCGAATTCCGCGGTGCTTTGGCGGCTGGGGGGCGGCAATGACGATGTCAAAGGCTTCGCTGAGATCCCCAATATTTTTCAGTTCGGTGAAGGCCAAAAGCAGCTGACCGGTGGCGCCAGGGACGACGTATTCAGCTATGACATGCCGACGGGCACACTGGACGAGGCCGACGCACATCGCCCGGCCAGTCAGCTGCGTGGCGAGGCAGGCAGCGATACGCTCTACCTGTCCAACTCGGCCATCTATGAGCACCAGACGCAGGGTTATGCCATCGACCTGCAGGCGGGCACCGTCGTGCGGCGCAAAGATATCGACAAACCGCTGCCTCATCACTCGATCAGCCTCGACTCGATAGAAAATATCGCCACGCCAGCCGGGGTTGCCAGCCAAGTCAAGGGTTCGGAACAGGCCAATACGATAATCGCAAACGGCGATGGCGATCGGATCGAGGCCGCGCAGGGCAATGATACGGTGATCGTGCTGGGTTCCAACGCCTGGGTGGACGGCGGAGCGGGCAAGGACCGTTATGTTCTGGCCACCAACCGCGGCACGGTCTCGCTATACGAGCAGGACTGGGCCGAGGGTGCCGTGATCGAGATGCGCTGGCCTCTCTCGGCTATCGCCCATTGGGGCATCCAGGGGTGTGCGTTGGTCATTGTGGTCTGGCGGGGCGTTAATGGCGAACTGCCGCAGCACGTGATCAAGCTTGAGCAGCTGTATACGCAAGGTGATGACCGGCGCTGGTTGAACAAGCACAGCCTGCTGTTTCTCACGGAGGACGGCTACATGCTTGAGCCGATTCTCGAACCGACATTGGTTGGCAACGAGGACGCCGACGTGACCGTCGCCGTGAGAGCAGGTGGCCAGGACGTCAGCCTGGACAGGGTGTTGAACGCCGGAACGTTCGTGGTGCCCCATGGGCGTTCGACCCGCTGTTTCATCGAACGTGGGCCACACAGAAAGGTGGTCGAAGTTCGTCTTAAAAGCGACGCGACTGCTTGCGTGTTGTACGTGGATTATTCGTCGCAGGAGATTCTCCAGGTATTGGCCGGTTACCGTGTGACCCTACGCAGGTTGGTTCACTTCGATTCGCTGACCTATAGCGACGTGAAATTAACCATCAGTTTCACCGACGGCAGTCAGTTGGTGCTCTGCGAATATGCCAGTGATCGATCCTCGATACGCACCAACGTGACGTCAAACATCATCGCGGTCAGCCTCAAACTGGACTGCCAGTTTGTACTGGTCATGAATGATGGCGTCTCATACCGGATACAGGCGGCCCAGCAAACCTATAGCCAGGACCGCGCCTCACCAGGTTTCAACACCTTCGATGGCAGCTCGGCATTGGTAAAAAAGCCAGGGATACACGGTTTTTTTCGACCGCACAGTGCCAAGGGGGTCTGGTTGCAATCGTCGCCGCAGAAAGTCGTTATTCCTGCCCCACCGCATTATCAAAAGTCTTACTCGTTGATGGGGCGGGCGTCGACCTATGAAGTGGTGCCCAGTACCGGCTCAACGATCTACCTGTCCACGCCGGGCGCGCTGGCCAAAAAGTCGGACGCATCGTTCTGGCGGATCAACACGGCCAAGCTTGGTGAGCTGATTGAGCGGGCGCACATCGTCTTGAACGAAAACACGCTGACCCTCGGCAGCGTGAAGGTGCTGCTGCCACCCGTGACAGACCCTTCGGTGCCGCTGGAACAAGTCAGCGTACTCACCAAGCAGGGCGAGCAATACGACATCCGCCAGGACCTGGGGGGCATCTATCTCGCGCAACTGGATGCCTCCCCTTATCAGACTGTAGCCGAGGTCTGGGAAGCGTTGCGGCGTTCTCGCCAGTGGTCAACCTTGATGGCGCGTCAGCTGCGCGTTATCGGCTTGGAGCTGAGCGACGGCACGGTGTCAGGCGTTCATTACGATTCAGGCCGCGATTGCTGGGGGGCGGATGTTGATCCGCTGCGTACCGTAACGTCTGCGGACTTGCGGTTCAGCGGTGTTGACTCAGTCTGATTGATCATTAAAAGGGATTTTTAATTTATGCAGCAAAAACCGCAATCGCCCAGAACTGCCGGCCGACCCTCTGGGCGTGCCGGTGACGGTGCTGACACTGTCATGGTCAGGGACTATGGCCGCCCGACCAGTACCACTCAACCGGTGTATCAAGGCGCGCAGCGCACGCGATACCGCAATGGTGGTTTGCTTGGGGTCCCGCAAATAAGTGCTTTGGATCTGCCTGGGCCGCCACCGCCAACGGCTGTATGGGTGACAGGCGATACGCTTGGAGCCGTCAATGCCGAGGGTATGCATGATGTGAACGGCCGCAGTTACGTCAATCTGGATACCGGGCAAACGGTGCAAGTGGTCCATCAGCCGGCCAGTGGTACTTATCACCCGCGCTTGGCGCATCAACTGGCTGCCGGCTCCGCTGTGGTACAGAGGGTTGGGAATACTTCAACCTGGACAAACGTGACGACCGCAGCGCATTCCAGTGTTCCGATAGCCACGCCAGTGACGATGCCAGCACCCGGGCCGCGAGATCCGCAGTGGGATCTGCAGCTCTACGATGCGCGAGGTGCTGGTGCAGCGACGGGGACTCCTATCCCGGGGAAAAAACAGTACGTCATTGGCGGGCAAAACTACTACGGTGATGAACTGTTTTCGTTGGACCACTACAAGGCAGGCGATAACAGGCTCTACATGCAGAATGCGAATGGTGTGTTGCAGCCTCGCGGCTCCATCACCGAAGACGGGATGATTCAGCTCTCTGGTGACCCGGCCGTCGCCTATTTGGAGGTGGGGAGCGTGCTGGTTCGCGTCGAGCTTGATAGCACGAGAAATAAATACCAACTGATCCCGAATGGTTCCAACAGCGCGCCGGGTATTTACCTGGATACTGGCGGCAGCCGGGCATCGTGGGTGCCCGAAATGCGCTTGGACAGCATCGGCGCAATCATTAACGCCGCCCGCAAATCGCTGGGCTACACCGGTGTTACCAGTGATATGAGCCAGGGCTTGATGTCGACGGTGGACAAGCAGACGTACTGCTATATGCGCCAATATGCGCGGCAGATGATTGCATTCGATAACCCGCGTATCCGCAACGCGCCCGTGCAGCAGCGAGATCGCATGATTGATGCACACATCTGGACCCATGGCTACCCGTATGACCGCCTGTTGCTCGGGATGCACGCCAGGGCTGAGGGCGTCGCACTACCACCGGGTGTTGTGCAGTTTGATGCGTTTCAAGGCATGGCCACCGTGGCGGCCCGTCGTGAGGGAACGTTCAATCTAGAGGCCGTTGCCGTCAATGATCAGCTTCATTATCCCTATCGCGGCAGGCGCGGGGATGAACAGGATTTTTTTGATCAATGGAGGGCGTTGGACATTAAGCAGACCAGGCAGCGTGGGGCGGCCAATGAGCAAATGTACCGTGAGTTACTTAAAAATGATGGCTATCGAATCATTCCCGGTGGGACCTACGGCGGCAGCCAGAATGGCTTCGATCTGGTATTCATGGGGCCGGCGGGCGATGTCTATGTGCTTGAAGTCAAACATGCCAAATCCAGCCACGTCAGCATGGCTAGGGTCAATCAGCACTTCCAGATGGAGGATGGCTGGGTCACACGGGTCCTGAGCAAACTGGACAGTCGCGATCCAGGTGCCGGGCAGCAGGTTGCGGATGCACTGGCACGTCAACGGCTTTTCAAGGTCATTGGTGCGACCCTGCCAGATGGCAAACTGGTGCTATTTAAGATCGACATGAGCGCTGTACGTGCGCGGTGACAAACAGGCGAGCCCGTTCGCCACCGACAGTGCAGGCGGCTTCAGGACAAGAAGCCACCGTCCACGTTGAGCGAAACGCCCGTGGTGTAGCTCGATGCGTCACTGGCCAGGTACAACACCGCGCCAGCCATTTCGCTGGGGTCGGCCACGCGCTTGAGCGGGATCTGCGCCAGGGCAACTTTCAGGATCGAATCGTTCTTGACCAGTGCCGAGGCGAACTTGGTATCGGTCAGGCCCGGCAGCAGCGCGTTGCAACGGATACCGAACGCCGCGCACTCCTTGGCGAATACCTTGGTCATGTTGATCACGGCGGCCTTGGTCACCGAGTAGATGCCCTGGAATACGCCCGGCGAGATGCCGTTGATCGAGGCCACGTTGATGATGCTGCCGCCGCCGTTCTCGCGCATCAGCTTGCCGGCTTCCACCGACATGAAGAAGTAACCACGGATATTCACGTCAACGGTCTTCTGGAATGCGCCCAGGTCCGTGTCCAGTACGTTGCAGAACTGCGGGTTGGTAGCGGCGTTGTTGACCAGGATATCCAGGCGGCCGAACTGTTCACGAATGCCGGCGAACACCTGGGTGATCTGCTCCATTTCACCAATATGGCAGGCAATGGCCGTGGCTTTGCCGCCCTCGGCGATGATCGCATCGGCCACGTGCTGGCAACCCTCCAGCTTGCGGCTGGAGACGATCACATGGGCGCCTTGCTGGGCCAGCAACTTGGCGATGGCTTCACCGATGCCACGGCTGGCGCCGGAAACAAACGCAATCTTGCCATCGAGGTCGAACAGGTTGGTCTTGGACATGAGGGTTCCTTGTAGTTGCACTCAGAGCGCTGATTTGCCGATGACATTCAGGCTCATCTGCTCCAGCAGTTTGTTCATGTGGATGAACTGCGCGAAGCGTTTGTCCTGGGTCTGGCCATGGAAGAAACGGTAGTAGATCTGCTGCACAATCCCGGCCAGACGGAACAGGCCGTAGGTGTAATAGAAATCGAAATTGTCGATCTGGATGCCGGAACGCTCGGCGTAGTAGTCGACAAACTGGCGGCGGGTGAGCATGCCGGGGGCGTTGCTCGGCTGGCGGCGCATCAATTGCACCGGCGCCGGGTCTGCGGCCTCGATCCAGTAGGCGAGGGTGTTGCCCAGGTCCATCAGCGGGTCGCCCAGGGTGGTCAGCTCCCAGTCCAGCACGCCGATGATCTGCATCGGGTTGTGCGGGTCGAGGATCACGTTGTCGAAGCGGTAGTCGTTGTGCACGATGCTGGAGGTGGGGTGGTCGGCAGGCATCTTGTCGTTGAGCCAGGCGCGTACCGCCTCCCATTTTGGCGCGTCGGGCGTCAGGGCTTTTTCATAGCGCTCGCCCCAGCCGCGAATCTGCCGCGCCACGTAGCCTTCAGGCTTGCCCAAGTCGGCCAGGCCGCAGGCGTGGTAGTCGACCTGGTGCAGTTCGACGAACTTGTCGATAAAGCTCTTGCACAAGGCTTCGGTGCGGGTAGCGTCCAGGCCCAGCTCAGCCGGCAGGTCGGAACGCAGGATGATGCCGTTGACGCGCTCCATCACATAGAACTCGGCGCCGATCACCGATTCATCGGTGCAGTGCACATACGCCTTGGGGCAGTACGGGAAGCCATCTTTGAGCTGGTTGAGAATGCGGTATTCGCGGCCCATGTCGTGGGCAGACTTGGCCTTGTGACCAAACGGCGGGCGACGCAGCACGAATTCCTGGTCGGGGTATTCCAGCAGGTAAGTCAGGTTCGACGCGCCACCAGGGAACTGGCTGATTTTGACGGTACCGCTCAGGCCCGAAATATGAGCTTTGAGGTAGGGATCGATCAGGCTGGCATCAAGTTCTTCGCCTGGGCGAATCTGGGTCGATTGGTCGTTCAGCGCCATGCTTATCCCTTCTGCTTATTCTAAAGGCCTTGGACTATTTCCTAATCTAATGCGCATAGCCGCCCAGCGACAAGGTCGGGGCGGTTTAATAGGTTAGCGTGTTGAAGGGTGATCAGCGTGCCTGATTGGTCATTTTGCGGGCGCTGGCAAGGCCACCGGTGTAAGCACGGGGCGGCCGGCAAAGTATTCAACCAGGTTATCAGCGACGCGCTGCACCGTGTCATGGGCCGCTTCCGGGGACAGGCCGGCCACGTGGGACGTCAGCACGGTATTGCTCAGGCGCTTGAGGGCGTCGGGCACTGCAGGCTCATCGTCAAACACGTCCAGCGCGGCGCCGCCGATGCGGCGCTGCTCCAGCGCGGCGACCAGGTCGGCGGTCACCACTACGCTGCCGCGCCCGATGTTGACCAGAAAGCCGTGCGGCCCCAGGGCGTCCAGGGCGTGACGGTCGATCAGGTGACGGGTGCTGGCACCGCCGGGCGTAGCCAGCACCAGGAAATCCGAGGTACGCGCCAGCTCGACAGCCGTCGCACAGTAGGTGTAATCCACGTCATCGCGGGGTTGGCGGTTGTGATAACTCACCTCCATGCCTAACCCCAGGGCGGCGCGCCGGGCAATCTCCATCCCCACCGCACCCAGCCCGAGAATCCCCAGGTGTTTACCGCTCAGGGAAGGGCGCATCACTTTCGGCCATTCGCCACGCCGCACCGCTGCATCCGTCTGGGGAACGCCACGCACCAGCGACAGTAGCAACGCCATGGCATGGTCGGCCACTGACGGCGCATTTACCCCTGCACCGTTGGTCACCACGATCCCACGATTGCTCGCGGCCTGCAGGTCCACGTGTTCGTAGCCGGCACCGATCACGCAGATGATTTCCAACAACGGCAGTGCCGCGATTTCATCGGCGTACAACCCCAGCGGGCCACGGGTCAGCACGGCCTTGATCTGCCCACCGTGCAACTTGATCGCCTGAGCGCGTTCGGCGGGCGTCGGCGCCAGAATCACATGAAAGTCATTGCTCTCGATGATTTGCAGGTACTCGTTGATGGTTTCAACCAGGACCAGAACGGTGGTGGGCATGGGGCAGCTCTCCGGTGAGTTCGATGCTCTGAGTATGCTGCATTTTTGTTGCGCGAAATGCCGAGGGCCCGAGAAAGCGCGACTGATTTTGCGAAAGGTGCCAGCGTCTCGGCGAGCGGGAGACGCTGTTTACACGCGGGCGAATTATTTAGCGGGTGCAGGCTTGCGCACCTTGCTCTGTTCGGCCGCTACGATGTCCATGTAATCGTAGGTAGGAAAGAACTCTGTCCTGAAGGGGCCCCATGCAGAGCGTTCGATGGCGAGATTGACCTCCCGCAGGCGCGAGGCGGGGAAGCGTAGAACGATGACGTGGCCGATCCCCATGGCGATGGTCCAACTGACGATCTCTACCCCTTCAGGAGGGAATACTTTAAAGAGTTCCTGTTCGGTGAGTTTTGTTCTTATTTCGTTCAAGTTGCGAGATTGGTCATGTTTGAGGAAAACGGTCAGCAGCACCGCATTGTCAGCGCTGATGGCGACAGGTTTTCCTGATGTGGAAGCCTGCGCATGAAGGCCGCCTGAAACAAGGGTAGAGAACAATAAAACAGACGCCAATAAAGGCTTTAATAGCGTTTTCATTGAGTGAGGCCTTTTATGAGTATTGTCGCTACTCGTGGGGGTGAGTGTTGAGGGTTAGTGGGTGGGGGTGGTTTTTACTGATCCGGTATAGGGCGCATGAACCACATGTATTCGAACAAGAGGGTTGGCGTCGATCATGTCGCGCGGCACTTCACGAGAGTAAGTGAATTCCTGATTGTTCAACGTCTCAAGTTTTCTGACGATGGTTCTCGTTGCACCTTTATCGGGTATCAGGATATGGTTTTTCCTGTCCCCTGTTACCATGAAGTAACCGCCGCCGCCGTTGTCATATTTTGATAGCCCGGTATCGGTGTAGAAAAATTCGTAGCGATTACGCTCAGGGTCCCACGCTGATATTCCAACGACACCTGGGTACTTGTCCTTTACATCGATCTCTGGGGCGCCCTCTATATAAACTTTTGTCGTCAGCCAGCGGGGGGATGTGCCCAGGGCACTTGCGTCGGAGTTTTCTACTGCCGGTTGTGCTTGGCTGGCCAATGGGCTGAGCATTCCGGTGGCAAGTATCAGCGAGAAAATAAGGTTGTGTTTTTTCATCAAGTCGCTCCTGGCGAGTGAGGTTTTTAATTCTGCTGTCGTGGGTTTAGAGGACTTTGTTTTTTGAGCTGAGCTGGAATATAGACGTGATAGGAGGGGCTCTCAATGCTTGGGAAAACCCTTGCAACAAAACCCGCAATAATTAAAGTTTCAGTCCAGATGCGCTGATTAACTGTCTGTAAGAACTTTCTTATATGTGAGGGTGCGTAACTTTAATTGATGTTGGGTTTCTGTCAGCGGCTTGCCACTGGAGAACTTTGAATGACTGGATTTGTTTAAACACAGCTTCGCCGGCCTTGCCTGATCGACCCTCCCAATGCCACGCCGGCAGGGGGGCTCGTGAGGTGGGTAAAGGCGGTGCGCATCTGGCGTTGACTCAACTGAGCTGCCCATGGACCGCCTTCCAGGCTTTGCACTGCAGTGCCGTTCCTCAGCTAAGTCTTTGCTTATTCACAAGAATCCCGGACAATCGCGCCCCTGTTAAGGTCAGGGCGCTGCCTGTCAGGTTTTTCTGACTCGTCCTGGCCGTGTGAATGCGGAGATCCGACCGGATGAATGATCAGGCCAATAGCGTCGACGAACGCTATGCAACGACACCTGCAACGCTCACAAGCTGGAGCCGCCAGGACACCACCTGGATGCTCGGGCTGTTCGGTACCGCCATTGGCGCCGGTACTTTGTTCTTGCCGATCAACGCGGGCCTGGGGGGCTTCTGGCCGCTGGTGATCCTGGCGCTGCTGGCCTTCCCGATGACGTTCTTTGCCCACCGTGGGCTGACCCGTTTCGTGCTGTCCGGCCGCGAAGGTTCCGACATCACCGACGTGGTGGAAGAGCATTTCGGTATTAAGGCCGGTGCACTGATCACCTTGCTGTACTTCTTCGCGATCTTCCCGATCCTGCTGATCTACAGCGTGGCGCTGACCAATACTGTCAGCAGCTTCATGGAGCACCAACTGCACATCCTGCCGCCGCCTCGGGCGATCCTGGCGTTTGTATTGATCCTGGGCCTGTTGGCCGTGGTGCGTTGCGGTGAGCAGGTGATCGTCAAGGCCATGAGCCTGATGGTGTACCCGTTTATTGTGGCCTTGCTGTTCCTGGCGGTGTATCTGGTGCCGCACTGGACCGGTGGCATCCTCAGCACCGCCAGTGAAGTCCCCGCGCCTTCAGCCTTGCTCAACACGCTGTGGCTGGCGATTCCGGTGATGGTGTTCTCGTTCAACCATTCGCCGATCATCTCGGCCTTTGCGGTGGACCAGAAGCGCCAGTATGGCGCTCACGCCGAGGAGCGCAGTTCGCAGATCCTGTCCCGCGCGCACTTGCTGATGGTGGCGATGGTGCTGTTCTTCGTGTTCAGTTGCGTGCTGACCCTGTCGCCCGCGCAGTTGGCGGAAGCGAAAGCGCAAAACCTGTCGATCCTGTCGTACCTGGCCAACCACTTCGATAACCCGACGATTGCCTTTGCCGCACCGTTGATTGCGTTCGTGGCGATTGCCAAGTCGTTCCTGGGCCACTACATCGGTGCAAGCGAGGGCCTCAAGGGCCTGGTGGTCAAGATTGGCCGCCGTCCGGCACCCAAGACTCTGGACCGCATGACCGCCGCCTTCATGCTGGTGGTGTGCTGGATCGTCGCCACGCTTAACCCGAGCATCCTTGGCATGATCGAGACCCTGGGTGGGCCGGTGATTGCGTCGATTCTGTTCCTGATGCCGATGTACGCCATCCGCAAGGTGCCGGCCATGGCCAAGTACCGTGGGCAGGCGTCGAATGTGTTTGTGACTGCAGTCGGCTTGGTTGCCATTACGGCGTTGGTGTATTCGCTGGTTGCTTGAGCCCTGATGCGGTCTGTCTGACTGCACAGCTCTAAAAGTGTGGGAGCTGGCTTGCCTGCGATAGCTATCTGTCAGTCATTACATTCATGACTGATACACCGCTATCGCAGGCAAGCCAGCTCCCACATTTGTTTTGCGGTGGTATTGACGTTGTATCCCAGGCATAAAAAAACGCCGCGTACCTTGCGATACGCGGCGTTCTTCACATCAACACACCGTTAAGCTTGAATCACCGGGATGTTGGCGCTTGCTGCGATCTTGCGGAACTCGGCGATCTGGTCGAAGTTCAGGTAGCGGTAGACGTCACTGGCCATGGTGTCCAGTTTCGCTGCGTAGCCCATGTACTCTTCGACTGTCGGCAGGCGACCCAGAGTGGAGGCGACGGCCGCCAGCTCAGCCGATGCCAGGTAGACGTTTGCACCATCACCCAGGCGGTTCGGGAAGTTACGGGTCGAGGTAGACACGACGGTGGAGTTCGGCTCAACGCGTGCCTGGTTACCCATGCACAGCGAGCAGCCTGGCATTTCCATGCGTGCGCCAGCCTTGCCGTAGATGCCGTAGTAGCCTTCTTCGGTCAGTTGGTGAGCGTCCATCTTGGTCGGCGGCGACAGCCACAGACGGGTAGGCAGCTGGCCCTTGACCTGCTCCAGCAGCTTGCCGGCAGCGCGGAAGTGACCGATGTTGGTCATGCACGAACCGATGAACACTTCGTCGATCTTCTCGCCAGCGACGCTGGACAGCAGACGGGCGTCGTCCGGGTCGTTTGGCGCGCAGAGGATCGGCTCGTTGATTTCCGACAGGTCGATCTCGATGATTTCGGCGTATTCGGCGTCGGCATCGGCTTCCATCAGCTCCGGGTTGGCAACCCAGGCTTCCATCGCTTGGGCGCGACGTTCCAGGGTGCGTGCATCGCCGTAGCCTTCGCCGATCATCCAGCGCAGCAGGGTGATGTTGGAGTTCAGGTACTCGGTGACGGACTCTTTGGACAGCTTGATGGTGCAACCGGCAGCCGAACGTTCAGCCGAGGCGTCGGACAGCTCGAAAGCCTGTTCCAGCGTCAGATCGTTCAGGCCTTCGATTTCCAGGATGCGGCCAGAGAAGGCGTTCTTCTTGCCTTTCTTTTCTACGGTCAGCAGGCCAGCCTGGATCGCGTAGTAAGGAATGGCATGAACCAGGTCACGCAGGGTGATGCCAGGCTTCATCTTGCCTTTGAAGCGCACCAGAATCGATTCCGGCATGTCCAGTGGCATTACGCCAGTGGCTGCGGCGAACGCGACCAGGCCAGAACCGGCCGGGAACGAGATGCCCATCGGGAAACGGGTGTGGGAGTCGCCACCGGTACCGACGGTGTCCGGCAGCAGCATGCGGTTCAGCCAGCTGTGGATGATGCCGTCGCCTGGACGCAGCGATACACCGCCACGGGTCATGATGAAGTCAGGCAGGGTGTGGTGGGTGGTCACGTCGATCGGCTTCGGGTAAGCCGCGGTGTGGCAGAAGGACTGCATCACCAGGTCGGTCGAGAAGCCCAGGCACGCCAAGTCTTTGAGTTCATCACGGGTCATAGGGCCGGTGGTGTCCTGGGACCCCACGGTGGTCATCTTCGGCTCGCAGTAGGTGCCTGGACGAACGCCTTTGCCTTCTGGCAGGCCACAGGCCTTGCCGACCATTTTCTGCGCCAGGGTGAAGCCTTTGCCGGTGTCGACAGGCGCTTCAGGCAGCTTGAACAGGTCAGTCGGGCCCAGGCCCAGCTCAGCGCGTGCCTTGTCGGTCAGGCCACGGCCGATGATCAGCGGGATACGGCCGCCGGCGCGAACTTCGTCCAACAGCACTGGGGTCTTCATTTCGAAGGTGGTCAGGACTTCGTCGGTGCCGTGTTTACAGACTTTGCCAGCATGCGGGTACAGGTCGATCACGTCGCCCATGTTCATGTTGGTGACGTCGAATTCGATTGGCAGTGCGCCGGCATCTTCCATGGTGTTGTAGAAGATCGGAGCGATCTTGCTGCCGAAGCAGAAACCGCCGGCACGCTTGTTCGGCACGTAAGGTACGTCGTCACCGAAGAACCACAGTACCGAGTTGGTCGCCGACTTACGCGACGAACCGGTACCGACCACGTCACCCACGTAGGCGATCGGGAAGCCTTGGCCGCGCATTTCTTCGATCTGCTTCATCGGGCCGGTCTTGCCTTGCTCGTCCGGCACGATGCCTTCGCGAGCCATTTTCAGCATGGCCAGGGCGTGCAGCGGGATGTCAGGGCGGGACCAGGCGTCAGGCGCCGGCGACAGGTCGTCGGTGTTGGTTTCGCCGGTGACCTTGAAGACGCGCAGGCTGATTTTGTCGGCCAGGGTAGGGCGGTTGCGGAACCACTCGCCGTCAGCCCAGGACTGGATCACGCCTTTGGCGTGCTCGTTGCCGTTGCGGGCTTTTTCGGCGACGTCGTGGAACGCATCGAACATCAGCAGGGTGTGCTTGAGTTGGGCGGCCGCGACGGGCGCCAGTTCGGCGTCGTCCAGCAGCTCGACCAACGTCACGATGTTGTAGCCGCCCTGCATGGTGCCGAGCAGTTCAACAGCGCGTTTCTTGTCGATCAGGGGGGAAGTGGCTTCGCCCTTGGCCAGGGCAGACAGGAAACCGGCCTTGACGTAAGCGGCTTCGTCAACGCCTGGTGGAATACGGTTGGTGATCAGGTCAACGAGGAATTCTTCTTCGCCAGCCGGAGGATTTTTCAGCAGCTCGACCAGGCCTGCGGTTTGTTCGGCGTTAAGCGGCTGGGGAACGATACCCAGTGCTGCACGCTCTTCGATATGTTTGCGGTAGGCTTCAAGCACAGTTATTACCCTCATCAGTGGTCCCACGGGACGCTCATCCAGAAATGAACGGCACGCATGCGCTCGGGGGCTTTTTGGGCCGCAAAGCCAGCGCTGCCGGCATTCCTTACAGAAGCTGCTTTCAAAGTTTTACGCCTGCAGAACGGAGCTGATGAGGGTTGGCGCGGGCTCTGACCTACCGGGTCGAACCTGCGCCAACACCGTTCTGAAGGAACGACTGTGCTCGTGACGCTTTGAAAACAGCTTCCAGCGGATTATTGGCGCCTTACAAGGCCGGGTGATTCTACGGCAAAAAAAATCTAAAGGTAAGTTGCCTGCTCAAGTTTGCTGGGTGATCAACCTTAGACAAAGGGCTAACATGGCGCACTGTTTCGCTGATTTGCGTGTTGCTGCCCATGCCCAACCAAACCATCAAGACCCCCTGCGTCGGCCTGTGCTCCACGGTCTACGGCGATCTCGTGTGCCGTGGATGCAAGCGCTTCCACCATGAAGTGATCCAGTGGAACGGCTATAACGAAGAAGAAAAACGCGCGGTCTGGCTCAGGCTTGAGCAGCTGTTAGTGCAGGTCATGGCCGGTAAAGTGGAGGTTTTCGACCCCAAGACCCTGCGCGGGCAGTTGGAGCAACGCAAGATTCGCTTTGTGCCACACCAGTCCGAGTATTGCTGGGCCTACCAGTTGATCGCCCGTGGGGCCCGGGTGATCAATAACCTGGAAGCCTATGGCATGGTGCTGTTGCCGGAGTTTCGCGACTGGGCGCTGCCTGAACTGCGCGATGCCATTGATCGCGAGTTCTTTATCTTGTCCGAGGCGCATTACCAGCGCTATATCGCGCCGGGGTTCTTGAAAGATGCGCTGGGTAACTGACTGGCGAGGTCAATGTGGGAGCTGGCTTGCCAGCGATAGCGGTGTGTCAGGAGCAAATGCGCCCGCTTACCCACCGCAATCGCAGGCAAGCCAGCTCCCACATTTGATCCACATTGCCTGAAGGTCGGTGTCAGGGCTTGGTCGCCAGCTCTTCCAGATGGTCCATGAGCGTCTGCGGTTTGAGCACCAGCACATCGCTTTGCACCGCATCCAGCACCACTTCTGCGGTATTGCCGATCAACGCGCCGGAAATCCCCGTGCGCGCCACCGTGCCGATAATGGTCACCGCCGCCTGCAACCGATGGGCGATATGTGGGATCAGCACATCGGCCGGGCCTTCCTCGATATGCAGATGTCTGTCGTCCACGTCGAACTCGGCCTGGAAGGCCTTGCATTGCTCGCGGTAGCGCGCCTCAATGGTTTCCTTGAGCTGAAAGGTCGGGTCTGCCGCCGACAGCATGGGCGAGGGGTGAGCGCTGATCACATGCAACTGCGCTTTGGCGAGGCTGGCGATATCAAAGCCATGGTCGATGATCGAATTGTGCAGCGAGCGGTGTTCGCCGTCGGCGTTGCCCACGTCGATGGCCGCCAGGATCACGCCGCCCGCCCAGGGGGTGGCGGTCTTGACCAGCAACACCGGCGTTGGGCAGTAGCGCAGCAACTTCCAGTCCGCCGGGGTCAGCAGGGCTTTTTTCAGAGGGTTGTCGGGGAAGTGCTGTTTGATCACCAGGCCACAGCCTTCGGCTTGCTGCACATCGATGATGGTTTCATGCAGGCTGTCGTTCCAGGCCTGCTCGGTGGTGACGCTGTAGCCGTCTTCTTTCAAGCCTTCCTTGAGCAGGCTCAGCAGCGCCGAATGCTCGTGCTTCTTGTCACAGACCAGCAAGTGCAGGTGCGCGTCGGTGACTTTGGCAATCAGCTTGGCACGCTTGAGGGCCAGGCTTTCCGAATGCTCGGGCTCGATGACCACCAGGATGCTGCGGATGGCTTGCATGGTCGGGATCTCCAAAAGGGCAGGCGTTGGATAACTATAGTTGCTGCTACGCAGCCGTCATGTTGATACACATCAAGGCCGGTGGCTGGTGGTCTGCGACGGGGTCGGTATAATCGGCGCCCTTTTGTGATCCTTTGCCCGTGAGCCCGATGAACCTGCCCGAAATCCATGAATTCCTCGGCTGCCGCACCCCCGATGCCTGGGTCCAGGCCGCGTTGGCCGATCAGGAAACCCTGCTGATCGACCACAAGAACTGCGAATTCAAAGCCGCCAGCACCGCCTTGAGCCTGATGGCCAAGTACTACGGCCACGTTGACCTGATCAACATGATGTCGCGCCTGGCCCGCGAAGAGTTGGTGCACCACGAGCAGGTCATGCGCCTGATGAAAAAGCGCAAGGTCGAACTGCGTCAACTGCACGCCGGCCGTTACGCCTCGGGTTTGCGCAAGGTGGTGCGCAGCCATGAGCCGGTCAAGCTGGTGGATACCCTGGTGGTGGGCGCCTTTATCGAAGCGCGCAGTTGCGAGCGCTTCGAAGCGCTGGTGCCGCATTTGGACGAAGAACTCGGCAAGTTCTATTTCGGCTTGCTCAAAAGCGAGGCGCGGCACTTCCAGGGCTACTTGAAGCTGGCATACCAGTACGGCGACGCCAAGGACATCGCCCAGGTGATCGAGCGGGTGCGGGCCACCGAGCAGGACCTGATCGAATCACCCGACGTCGAGTTCCGCTTTCACAGTGGCGTGCCAGCCTGAGGCCACGGCCACACCGATCAAGGCGGTGATCCCGGTCAGCAGCAGGATCACCGTTGGCGTGCCCAAAGGCGCTGCCAACACGGCAATCATCAAGCCCGCCAAGGGCTGGGCCAGGTTGTTGAGCAAGGTCATCACGCCAACGGTCTTGCCGAAGTCCTGCACCGGAATCACCCGTTGGCGGGTGCTGCGCAGGTACACGTTGAACATCTTGTCGAAGCCGGTCAGCAGCAGGAAACCCACCGCGTAGGCCCACACGCCGGGGCTGAGCGCGGTGATCAGCGCGCCCACGGTGATCATCGAGTACGACAACCCGCCCAGTACCTTCAGCTTCAGTGATGAATGCGCCAGGTAGAACAGAATCGCGATGGTCACCAGCGCCCCGGCGGCTTGCAGCAGGGCATAGGCGTCTTTGCCCGCTGCGTAGTGGCCGGTGACCATGGCAGCCGAGGTAGCCAGCGTCACGCCGACCATCAGGTTCACACCGACCGCCAGGACGATGATGCGTTTCAACTCCACCCGGTTGAGGATGTGGCCAAAAGCGGTGCGCAGGGGTTGCAGCCAGTTACCCGGCTGTTGTTCATGGATGTGCAGGTCCACCGTGGTGTTGCGTTGCCAGATCAGCATCGCCAGGTCTGCCAGCACAAACAGCGCGGCGACGCCCAGCACTACCCATGGCCACGCCCAGACTTCCAGCATCAGCGCCGCCACCAATGGCCCGAGCACCAGTCCGCCCTGGTCGGCGATCTGCGAATAGGACAAGGTCTTGGCGTAGGTGTACTGCCCGAAGATATGCGGCATCACCACTTCCCGCGCCATGATGCCCTGGGTGGTCAGCACGCCGCACAACGCGGACAGCATCACCAGCCAATGGATACCGTCGAACAGCCCATACAGCGCCATCGCCACCACGCAGGCCAGGGCCCGATACACCTGGCTGATATGCAGGATACGCACCGGTGAAAACCTGTCGCACAACGCGCCGCACACCGGAAACGCCAGGTAGCGCGGCAGTGACTCGATAAAAAACGCCAACCCCGCCCACGACACGCTTTGCGTGGTCTGGAACACGATCAGTGGCACGATAAACAGCAGAACCTGGTCGGCCAGCCGTGAAAGGAACAGCGAAATGAAGAACGCCAGGTAATCCTTGCGCATGGAGCTCCCTGTCAATGGCGTTAAAAACTGCAGGCTATTTGTTAAAAACTCTTAAAAGCATGAAGCTTCTTCGCTGTGGACTGGTCAGCCACCTCTGTCGGCCAGCTTGCCACCTATAATGGCCCCATTTCAATCCGCGCATCCACACTGAGAACTTATGGAAAACCTGGGTCTGGGCAAGGTCCTGCTCGTTGAGGACGATGAAAAGCTGGCAGGGCTGGTCTCGCATTTTCTGTCGCAGCATGGTTTCGAGGTACGGGTGGTGTACCGGGGCGATGAAGCGCTGGTGGCGTTCCTGGATTTCAAGCCGAAGATCGTCGTGCTCGATCTGATGCTGCCGGGTCAGAGCGGGCTGCATGTCTGCCGCGAGATTCGCAACGTGTCGGACACGCCCATCGTGATCCTCACCGCCAAGGAAGATGACCTGGACCATATCCTTGGCCTTGAGTCCGGTGCTGACGACTACGTGATCAAGCCGATCAAACCGCCGGTGTTGTTGGCGCGCCTGCGTGCGCTGCAGCGCCGCCAGGTACCCGAGCCCACCGTGCGCGGTGCCCTGGAATTTGGCCGCTTGTCGATTGATCGCAGTTGCCGGGTGGTCCGCCTGGGCGGCGAGACCATTGACCTCACCACCATGGAGTTCGAGTTGCTGTGGTTGCTGGCCAGCAGCGCGGGCAAGATCCTCTCTCGCGACGACATCCTGAACCGCATGCGCGGCATTGCCTTTGACGGGCTGAACCGCAGCGTAGACGTGTACATCAGCAAACTGCGCGGCAAGCTCAATGACAACCCCCGCGAGCCGGTGTGCATCAAGACCATCTGGGGCAAGGGCTACCTGTTCAATCCGTTCGCGTGGGAGGTGTAGATGCTGCGCTTGTACCTGCGCCTCTATTTGATTCTCGCGCTCGGTCTGGCCGGGTCGATCTGGTTGGTCAACTTCGGCCTGGACGCTTACATGCCCGAATCCAACGAAACCTATAACCGTGAAGCCCTGCGCGGCCCGGCCTGGGCCCTGGTGGAACAGTTGCGCCCCGTGCAGGCAGAGGCGCGCCAGGCACGCCTGGACGAACTGCAACCGCATTACGGCTTGCGGCTCGAACTGGTGCAGCGCGACACCCAGGATTTGAGCGAACGGGAACAGAAACTCCTGGCGGCTGGCCAGGTGGTGGTGCGCGAGGACTTCATGAAATTTCTTGCGCCTATCGACGACGGCCCGCAACTGCTCGAAATCAGATTGCCGGAGGAACCCAAGTGGTTGTACCTCTGGGCCTACGCTTTCCTGGGCGTGAGCCTGGCCATCGTCCTGTATTTCTGGGTGCGTCCACACTGGCGCGACCTGGAGCACATCCGCCTGGCAGCGCAACGTTTCGGTGACAATGACCTGGGCTCGCGCATCTTGCTGCCGACTCGCTCCACCGTGCGTTCACTGGCCGGGCACTTCAACCAGATGGCCGAGCGCATCGAAGGTTTGATCGCCAACCAGCGCGAACTCACCAACGCGGTCTCCCACGAATTGCGTACGCCGATTGCGCGGCTGTCATTCGAGCTGGACCAGCTCAGGCAGCAGAGCGACCCACGGCAAAGCCGAGCGTTGATCAACGACATGTACGCCGACCTCGGTGAGCTGGAAGAAATGGTCTCCGAGCTGTTGACCTATGCCAGCCTTGAGCCAGGCGCTACCCAGGTCACCCGCGAGCATATCGAGGCCCACAGTTGGCTCGACAGTGTGATCGGCAGCGTGGCCCTGGAGGCCGAAGCGGAAGGGGTGCAGTTGTCGTTGCGCACCTGCGAGGTGGACGTTATCCAGATCGAGCCACGCTTTATGGCGCGGGCCGTGATCAACCTGCTGCGCAACGCGATTCGTTATGCCGATCGTCGCGTGGAAGTGTCGCTGGTCAAGTTTGGCAGCGGTTACGAAGTGCGGGTCAACGACGATGGGCCGGGAGTACCGCTGGAGGGTCGCACCAAGATATTCGAACCCTTCCTGCGCCTTGACGCCAGCCGCGACCGCCGCACAGGCGGATTTGGTCTGGGCCTGGCGCTGGTCAAGCGTGTCAGCCAGTGGCATGGCGGGCAGGTGGAAGTGCAGGATTCGGAGTGGGGCGGGGCGTCGTTTCGAATGACGTGGGCCTATGCAGAGTAAGGGGGCTTGCCCCAATGCCATCCTGTAGGAGCGAGCTTGCTCGCGAAAAGCCTCAACGATAACGCGTGTTCTCTGGATAAACGCGGCGCCTGCGAGTTTTTCGCGAGCAAGCTCGCTCCTACAGAGGGCAAGTCAGATCAGAAGGTGTACTGCAGCTCCCCCAACACCGATGCCTGCAGCCGCTGCTCCACGATCGGGCTCTTGCCTGCTTCATCCGCCAGGTATTGCACATCCAGCAAGGTCGAGAACTGCGTGTGTTCGTTGATCGGCACGCTCCATGAGAGGTTCATGCCATTGCTGATATTGCCGGCCCTTGCCTTGTATTCCTTGAAGCGGCTGCGGGTGGCCTGGTCGGCAGTCACGCCGTACCAGGTTTGCAGGTAGTTGCGGTCACCGAAGTGGCTGTTGATGGCGGCATCGACGGAGCCGTAGCGGCCTTCATAGAGATTGGTACCCAGGCTCAACTCCAGGTGGGTAAAAGCCTTGCCGGTTTCCTTGTGTTTATCTTCTTCAAGCGCATGTTCCAGGGTGGCGCCGATGATCACACCTCCGAGGTTGTAGGCGGCACTCACCCCCAATTGCGGACGTGACTTGATCTCGCCCATGCCTTTGAGGCGTTTGGAGCCGGCATGCATGCTTTCATTTTTATCCTTGCGCGAATCGCTTGCGCCAACGTATGCGCTGAAGCTCAGGGCATTGCCTTCGTAACCCCAGCCCAAGCCCGTATCAGTGTCGAGGAAGACGCCCCAGGGGCTGATGATTCTGCCGCCGAGCACAGGCGCCGTCATACGTTCGTCGCTGCCACTGTAGCGGGGGGCGTTGGCCATGCCGGCCTCGAGACTGTATTGCCAGTCTTCGGCAAGCGCCGTATCGGCGGCGGCGAGCAGGCACAGTGAGGTCAATGACAGGCACAGGTTTTTTGAGTGCATCAGGGTGTTTTCCTGGTTAGAGGTTCAAGGGTGTGTGGGGTGAATGGGTGCGTTTGAACGAGTAGCCCGAAGCACTCAGGCCGTTGACCTGGCGGCTGACGGTATCGCCCAGGCCGTAGCCGTTGCCGGCCAGCACCGCATGGGCGTTGTCGATGGGCAGCAGGATGTAGTCGGTCAGCGGCTCGCCGTGCAATTGGCCGCGAATCACCAGGAAACCGTCCTCCTGGCGCACGCTGATGCCACTCAATGGCGCGTCGGGTTCATGGCTGCTGAGCACCTGGTAGGTGCCGACCGTGTTGGCCCACGCGGCGGACAAGGGCGGCGGCTCGATGCGCTCGCCGATGGCAATGCGTTGGCCGTGGCTGCGGGCGGTGAGCATTTGGCGGCCTTGTACCGTGAGCACATCCAGCTGCACGCGGCCCAACTCGCCGAGGTCCTTGCGCCAGAACCCCAGTATCTTTTTCTGCGCCCGCAGCCAGCCTTGCTCATCACGCAATAGCTGGAAATCGTAGCCGGCCAGTTCACCGCTCAAGCGCGCATGCTCATCCCTGATGCGGAACACGCCCCAGGCGGTCGCGTAGAAGCCTGCCAGGCGCTTGCGATCCACCGCCGCCGGTACATGGCGCAGCTTGAGGCCGTGGCTGGGGGCCTGGCAGTCATCGGCGCATACGGGCTTGCCGGTCTGAGCCTGGAGCATCAGGCGCAGGCTGTCGGTGGTCAGCGACACCACCATGTCTTCGGCGTTGCTGTCGTTGGCCATGATGACCACGGCCAGTTGCTGATCCGGCAGCAGGGTCAACTGGGCCACGAAGTCGTCGCCGCCACCGCTGTGCTGGTAGGTGCGCACACCGGGGCCGATGGGCTCGTCACCACAGGGCGCCAAGAACCAGCCCAAGCCCATCTGGCAGTCGAAATCCAAGGCATTGCCGGTGTTTTGCTGGGTAAACATGGCGTCGATAGACGTGCTACCGAGGATCTGGCTGCCCTTGTAGGTGCCCTTGGCAAACAGCATGCGTACGTAGCGGCTGAGGTCTTTGGGGCTGGTCCACAGGCCGCCGGCGGCGAGGTCACGCACCTGTGGGTCGGTGCTGGCCTTGCCATCCTCGTAGCCGTGGGCGCGATAGCTCATTTGCGCACCGGTGCCCAGGAAACTGGACTGGTTCATTCTCAAGGGTGTGAGCAGGCTGCTTTGTAACTGGGCTTCGAAGCTTTTGCCGCTGCTGCGCTCAATGGCGGCGCCCACCAAGGCATAGCCAAGGTTGGAATACGCCACCTGGGAACCCGGCAGGCTGCTCAGCCACACACCCGACACACGCATCGGCATCTGCCCCATGGCATAGGTGCTGCGCAGGTCGCGCAGGTGCTCGCTGGGCAAGCCGGATTGATGGCTGAGCAAGCGCCGCAAGGTGATCGCTCGATCCGCCTCGGCCTGGTCGCTGTGAAAGCGGGAGCGTACGTAGAACTCACGCAGGGTCTGCTGGATCGGCGCATCCAGCGCCAGGTGTTGCTGCTCCACCAGTTGCAGCGCTGCCGTGGCGCTCAGCAGCTTGGAGATGCCACCTGCGCGAAACGCGGTATTGGGCGTGACCGGCACCCCCAGGTCTTTGTCAGCCAGGCCAAAGCCGCGGGCCCAGATCAGCTCCTGGCCATTGACCAGGGCAATCGACAATCCCGCCACATTGTCCCGCGCCATCTCCTGGGGAATGCGGGTTTGCAGGTAGCGGATGATTGCGCCGTAATCACCTTTTTGAATCGGCGGCGGGGCAGGCGGTTGCGAGTGGCAACCGATACTGCCCAACAGGCAACCCAATAGCGGAATACCGCGCAGTCTGCGAAACATCAAGAGCACCCGAATGATGATTTGGATGCTGGAATGCTAGGGCGGCGGGTACTGAGAATCTTTGAGTGCTTTGTCGGGAAACTGTCAAAGACTGTTAACGGCCGCTTATAAAAACATCAGGATTTGCCCAGGGGGGCAGGCATCAACGTGGCGATCAGGGCGCGTATGGTCCCCGGCAGCGCTTCCAGCTCGCGTACCAGGATGCTGCGCTCGCGAATCGCCCAGGGCTCGTCCAGTTTTACCGTCACCAGCTGCATGGTGCGGCTGTGACGCAGGGCGGCGGACTCTGGAATGATGCCAATGCCCACGCCGGCCTCGACCATCCGGCAGATCGCCTCGAAGCTCGAGACCTGGATACGCAGCGACAATTGCTTGCCCAGACGCTCGACGTGTTCGCGCAGGAAACTCAACAGCGTGCTGCCTTCATGCAGGCCGATATGCTGATACGCCAGGGTCTGCTCAAGGGTCACCGAAGGCTGGTCGGCCAACGGATGCCCGACGGGTACCATCAGCACCAGTTCGTCGGTGCTGAAATGCAACACTTGCAGGCCGGAGGCTTCCACGGGGCCGGCGATGATGCCCATGTCACTGGTGCCATCGAGCACCCCACGCACGATGTCCCGCGACAGGCGCTCCTGCAGGTCGACGGTGACGCCCGGGCGCTGTGACAGAAAGCCTGCCAAGACCTCCGGCAAAAACTCGGTGACCGCCGTGGTGTTGGCGAAGATACGGATATGCCCGGCCGAATCCACGCCGTATTGGGTGAACTCGCTTTTGAGGTAATCCACCTGGCGCATGATCAACCGCGCATGGTGTAACAGGCGCTCGCCTGCCGGGGTGATCTCCACGCCTCGGCTGTCGCGGTACAACAGGCGCGTGTCGAGCTGACCTTCCAGGGCCTTGATCCGCGCACTGGCGGCAGCCGGCGACAGGAAGGCGCGCTTGGCACCCTGGGTGAGGCTGGGGGATTCGGCGATATGGATAAACAGGCGCAGGTCGGCGAGATCGAAGTGCATGCAAAAACTCCAGGCTTGTGATCACCCGTGGCGAGGGAGCTTGCTCCCGCTGGACTGCGAAGCAGACCTGTTTTTTGGGGCCGCTTCGCGCCCCAACGGGAGCAAGCTCCCTCGCCACAAGAGGTACGCATAGGAATGGTGCGTTCAGCTTAACCGAACGCTGGTTTATTGAAATGCAAATTCTCAGAACGGGCAGGCCCTTGCATGATCCACGGCAGACACCCACTGCCTGAGGACCTGCACCCGATGAGCGCCACTGATTGGATCGGCCGAAGTGAGACCGCCCACGACCACCTGAGTCATAACCTGCTCAAGCGCATCGCCGCGACGTTAGGTGAAGAGGTGCCTGCCGACGGCGACGCTGTGCCTGCGTTGTGGCAATGGTGCTTTTTCCAGGACCCGCTGCCGGAGGTGGCGTTGGGCAGCGACGGCCACCCGGCACGCGGCGGGTTCCTGCCGCCGGCCGATAACCGCAATCGCATGTGGGCCGGTGGGCGTCTTGAATTTCTGCAGCCACTGCGGGCTGGCGAGGCGGCTACGCGCGTGTCGACCATCACCCAGGTCGAAGAAAAGACCGGGCGCACCGGCTCACTGCTATTTGTCACTGTGCGCCATGACTACTCCCAGGAAGGGCGGCTGGCCATCCGCGAGGAACAGGACATCGTCTACCGCGAACCCACGCCACCCAAGCCTGGCAGCGGCGACGCGCTGGCCCGGGGCGAATGGACAGAGGCCGTCGAGCCGACGCCGACCCTGTTGTTCCGCTACAGCGCCGTCACGTTCAACGGCCACCGCATCCACTACGACTACCCCTACGTCACCGGCACCGAAGGCTATGCCGGCCTGGTGGTGCATGGCCCGCTGATCGCCACTTTGAACCTGCGTGCGTTCTGCCGGGCGCACCCTGAGGCGACCCTGCGCCGCTTTGCCTATCGCGGCGTGCGCCCACTGATTGCGCCACAGCCTTTTGAGGTGGGCGGGCGTATCACCGCAACCGGCGTCGCAGAACTCTGGGCGGGCAACACTGAAGGCCTGGCGCAGACCGCCCAAGTGCATTTCGAATAACCCGATAACAACAGGCGGAGAGCCGTTAATGAATGCCCATGACAACGAAGAACTCAAGGCCATCCGCGAAGGCGTGCGCGCCTTGTGCGCCGAGTTCGATGCCGCTTACTGGCGCAAGATCGATGAAAAAAAAGGCTTCCCTGAAGCCTTCGTCAAGGCCCTGACCGACGCCGGTTGGCTGTCGGCCATGATCCCCGAGGAATACGGCGGTTCCGGCCTGGGCCTGGCCGAAGCCTCGGTGATCCTTGAGGAAGTCAACCGCTGCGGCGGCAACTCGGGCACCGTACACGGCCAGATGTACAACATGTTCACCCTGCTGCGTCACGGCAGCGAGGCGCAAAAACGCTACTACCTGCCCAAGCTGGCCAGCGGTGAATTGCGCCTGCAGTCGATGGCCGTCACCGAGCCCACTACCGGCACCGACACCACCAAGATCAAGACCACGGCGATCAAGCGCGGCGACAAGTACGTGATCAACGGCCAGAAAGTCTGGATCTCTCGGGTACAGCATTCCGACCTGATGATCCTGCTGGCGCGCACCACGCCTTTGGCCGACGTAAAGAAAAAGTCCGAAGGCATGTCGATCTTCCTAGTGGACCTGCGCCAGGCCATCGGCAACGGCCTCACCGTGCAGCCCATCGCCAATATGGTCAACCACGAGACCAACGAGCTGTTCTTCGACAACCTGGAGCTGCCCCTGGACAGCCTGATTGGCGAGGAGGGCAAGGGCTTCAAATACATCCTCGATGGCCTGAATGCCGAGCGTACGCTGATTGCCGCCGAGTGCATCGGTGACGGCCGCTGGTTCATCGAAAAGGCCAGCGCCTATGCCCGCGACCGTGTGGTGTTTGGCCGGCCAATCGGGCAGAACCAGGGCGTGCAGTTCCCGATTGCCGAGGCGCATATCGAGATCGAAGCGGCCGACCTGATGCGCTGGCGTGCCTGCGAGGAATACGACAGCGGCAAGAACGCCGGGGCCAGTGCCAACATGGCCAAGTACCTGGCGGCCAAGGCGTCCTGGGAAGCGGCCAACGCCTGCCTGCAAACCCACGGCGGCTTCGGCTTTGCCTGCGAGTACGACGTGGAGCGCAAGTTCCGCGAAACCCGCCTGTACCAGGTGGCGCCGATCTCCACCAACCTGATCCTGTCCTACGTGGCCGAGCATTTGCTCGAATTGCCACGCAGCTTCTGAGGGCCTTGAGCATGCATCATACCCAAGCCCTGTGCCGGTTCCTGGCCGAGCTGACGTACTCACAATTGCCCGAGCCCGTGCTGGCGCGTACCGAAGAGCTGTACCTGGATTGGCTCGCGTCCGCCTTGGCCAGCCAAGGCGCGCACCCGATTCCCTTGTTTGAACGCTACGCGCAGAAGATGGGCCCGAGCAGCGGCCCGGCCCAGGTGATCGTCAACGGCACCGGCACCAGCGCGTATTTCGCCGCACTGGTCAACGCCGCCTCCTCACACCTGGTGGAGCAGGATGACCTGCACAACAGCTCCGTGCTGCACCCGGCCACCGTGGTGTTTCCCGCCGCGTTGGCGGCTGCCCAGGACCTCGGCAAGGCTGGCCGTGAACTCTTGCTGGCCTCGGTGGCCGGCTACGAGGCGGGGATTCGCATCGGTGAGTTCATGGGCCGCTCGCACTACCGCATCTTCCACACCACGGCCACGGTCGGCACCCTGGCGGCGGCGGTCGCGGTGGGCAAGTTGCTCGATTTCAACGAAGAACAATTCATCAACCTGCTCGGCAGCGCCGGCACCCAGGCTGCCGGGGTGTGGGAGTTTCTGCGCGATGCCGCCGACTCCAAACAACTGCACACGGCCAAGGCGGCGGCGGACGGCTTGCTGGCGGCTTACCTTACGGCCGATGGGCTGACCGGCGCGCGCAATATCCTTGAAGGTGAGCAAGGTTTGGCGGCAGGTATGTCCAGTGATGCCCAGCCGGGCAAATTGTCTGCCGAGCTGGGCAGCCGTTGGGCGCTGGTGGAAACCTCGTTCAAGTTCCACGCCTCCTGTCGCCACACCCATCCTGCTGCCGAGGCGCTGCTGGCCGTGATGCAGCGTGAAGGCTTGAGCGCTGCGCAGATCTCCCAGGTGCGAACCCACGTGCACCAAGGCGCCATTGACGTACTCGGCCGAGTGACGGTACCGGCCACCGTGCACCAGGCGAAGTTTTCCATGGGCACCGTGCTTGGGCTGATCGCTGTGCATGGCAAGGCCGGGTTGCCTGAATTCCATGAGCTGGCGTTGACCGATCCTGCGGTCGCGGCGTTTCGCGACAAGGTCAGCATGACCCTGGACGCGGAAGTCGACAGCGCCTACCCGCAACGTTGGCTGGGCCGCGTCACGGTCACCACCACCGATGGCCGCACGCTGCGCGGTGCCATTGATGAACCCAAGGGCGACCCGGGCAACACCCTGAGTCGGGCCGAACTGGCGGATAAGTTCCAGCGCCTGGCCCACTTCAGCGGCGCCCGCACCCCGACCCAGGCCAGAGGCCTGATCGAGCAGGTGTGGAACCTGCGTACTACCGCGTCCATGGCCCATTGGCTTTGAGGGATTTGTCATGACTGAACAACGACCGCTGGACGGCATCACCGTCGTCAGCCTGGAACACGCGATTGCCGCGCCATTTTGCACGCGCCAGCTGGCCGACCTCGGTGCCCGGGTCATCAAGGTAGAGCGACCCGGCACCGGCGACTTCGCCCGTGGCTATGACGAGCGGGTGCGTGGCCTGGCGTCGCATTTCGTCTGGACCAACCGCTCCAAGGAAAGCCTGACCCTGGACCTCAAGCAGGACGAGGCGGGCGCTATTCTGGATGCGCTTTTGGCCGATGCCGATGTGTTGGTGCAGAACCTTGCCCCCGGCGCGGCAGCGCGCATGGGCTTATCGTTCGAGGCGCTGCACGTGCGCTTTCCACGCCTGATCGTCTGCGATATTTCCGGCTACGGCGAAGGCGGGCCCTACGAGAAAAAGAAAGCCTACGACCTGCTGATCCAGAGCGAGGGCGGCTTTCTCTCGGTGACCGGTGGCCCAGGTGAAGAGCAGATGGCCAAGGCCGGTTGCTCCATCGCGGATATCTCCGCCGGGATGTACGCCTACAGCGGCATTCTGTCGGCGCTGCTGCTGCGCGGCAAAACCGGCCAGGGCAGTCGCATCGATGTGAGCATGCTCGAAAGCCTGGTGGAGTGGATGGGCTACCCGATGTATTACGCCTTCGACGGCGCGCCGCCGCCACCGCGTGCGGGTGCCGCGCATTCGACGATTTACCCCTACGGGCCGTTTCCCACCGGGGGCGGCGGCACGGTGATGCTCGGCTTGCAGAACGAGCGCGAATGGGCGGCGTTCTGCGACAAAGTGCTGCTCACCCCGGCATTGGCGACGGACGAGCGCTTCAGCGCCAATTTCAAGCGCTCGGCCAACCGCGAGGTGCTGCGCCAGATCATTGTGGAGCGCTTTGCCCAACTGGACGTCGAGGCGGTGATCCAGCGCCTGGAGCACGCGCAAATTGCCAGTGCCCGGGTCAACGACATGCAAGGCGTGTGGGACCACCCGCAACTCAAGGCCCGCGACAGCTGGCGTGACGTCGACAGCCCGGCGGGGCCGTTGCCCTCGCTGCTGCCACCGGCCCGTAACGCCGCGTTTACCCCGCGCATGGACGGCGTTCCAGCGCTGGGGCAACACAGCCAAGGCATCCTCGACCAGTTGGGTTACTCCGTTGAGGCCATTAACAGTCTGCGTGAGCGCGGCGTTATCTAATCAGGAATCACGTGATGCCAAAGCCTTTAGTACGTTCTGCGCTGTTTGTGCCGGGCAGCCGCCCGGAGCGGTTTGCCAAGGCCCTGGCCAGCGGCGCCGACGCAGTGATTGTGGATTTTGAAGACGCGGTGGAAGAGCCGCTCAAACGTCAGGCCCGGGATAATCTGGGCGCGTTCCTGCACGCCCATCCTGAGGCCCAGGTGTGGGTGCGCATCAACGCGCCGCAACATGCCGAGCATTTTGAGGACGTGGCGTTCTGCAAGGCCCATGCAAATGTCGCCGGGGTATTGCTGCCCAAGGTCGAAAGCGCGGCCCAGGTGGCTGTGGTGGCCGCGACCGGCAAGGCTATCTGGCCGATTATCGAAAGCGCACGCGGTTTGCTGGCACTGGCGCAGATTGCCCAGGCGCCCCAGGTGGAGCGCCTGTCGTTCGGTGGCTTGGACCTGGCGCTGGACCTGAACCTGAGCAGTCACTCCCGTGCCGCCGAATTGGCCCTCGACCAGGCGCGCCTGGCGTTGATCGTGCATTCGCGCGCCGCGGGCCTGGCGGCGCCGCTGGACGGCGTGCACCCGGCCATCGACGACCCCGAAGGCCTGCACCGTTCGATCCGGCACGCCTATGAGATGGGTTTTGCCGGGGCGTTGTGCATTCATCCCAAGCAAGTGGCGGTGATCCATGCCGCGCTAGCGCCGAGCGCCCAAGAGCTGGCCTGGGCCAGGCGGGTGGTGGAGGCGGGCGCCCATGGGGCAGGGGCTTATCAGATTGATGGGCAGATGGTGGATGCGCCGGTGTTGCTGCGCGCGCAACGGCTGCTCACTGCCAGCTCTGACTGATGGAACCTAGAGCCAGCTCCCACACTGGACGCGTTCGGCCAGGCCGAACGCAGGTATCTAAAGTTCGAAATTCACGACACGCGTAACATCAGGCACCTTGCCTTAAACACAACAATAAGAAGGTGATTCCCATGCTCAAGCTTTCCCGGGCGCTGCTGTGCGCCGCCACCTTGTTTACCGCTGGCCTGGCCCAGGCGGCAGACCCGATTGTGATCAAGTTCGCCCACGTGGTTGCTGAAAACACCCCTAAAGGCCAAGGCGCGCTGCTGTTCAAAAAACTTGCTGAAGAGCGCCTGCCCGGCAAGGTCAAGGTCGAGGTGTACCCGAACTCGTCGCTGTTTGGCGATGGCAAGGAAATGGAAGCATTGCTGCTGGGTGATGTGCAGATGCTGGCCCCGTCCCTGGCCAAATTCGAGCACTACACCAAGCAAGTGCAGATCTACGACTTGCCGTTCCTGTTCAACGACCTGGCCGCCGTCGACCGTTTCCAGGCGGCCCAGGGCAAGCAACTGCTGACCTCGATGCAGGATAAAAACATCCTCGGCCTGGCCTATTGGCACAACGGCCTCAAACAACTCTCTGCCAACAAGGCCCTGCATGAACCCAAGGACGCCCGTGGCCTGAAGTTCCGCGTGCAGGCTTCCAGTGTGCTCGAAGAACAGTTCAAGGCGATCCGCGCCAACCCGCGCAAGATGAGCTTTGCCGAGGTTTACCAGGGCCTGCAGACCGGTACCGTGAATGGCACCGAGAACACTTGGTCGAACTATGAAAGCCAGAAGGTCAACGAAGTGCAGAAGTACTTCACCGAGTCCAACCACGGCCTGATCGACTACATGGTGATCACTAACGCGACATTCTGGAACGGCCTGGCGCCGGATGTGCGCAGCACCCTGGAGCAGATCATGGCCGAGGTCACCGTGGAGGTGAACAAGCAGGCCGAAGCGCTGAACCAGTCGGCCAAGCAGAAGATCATCGACGCCAAGACCAGCGAAATCATCGAACTGACCCCCGAGCAACGTGCGCTGTGGCGCGAAGCCATGCGCCCGGTGTGGCAGAAGTTCGAAGGCGAGATTGGGGCCGGCCTGATCAAGGCGGCGGACCAGTCCAATCAGTAATCCCCTGTGGGAGCGGGCTTGCCCGCGACTGATCGTTCCCACGCTCCGCGTGGTAATGCATCCCGTGACGCTCCGCGTCGCCTTACGCACGGCGTGATACAGAACGTGGAACGTCCGGGGCGGCATTACCACGCGGAGCGTGAGAACGATCTAGCAGGTTGACCTGGCTTTTTACCTATCTCTGCCTCGCGAGGTTTTGCCATGCAAACGCTAAGACGCGTCTGGGAGCACCTGGAGGAAGGCTTTATCGCTTTCCTGCTGGCCGCCATGACCCTGGTGACGTTCGTCTACGTCATGCTCAACAACGTCTACACCCTGTTCTTTACCCTGGCCGACAAATGGGCCTGGAGCAGCCCCTTCTTCAATGCCCTGGGCGACGGCAGCATGACGTGGGCCCAAGAGATGACCTGGAGTGTGGCGCTGACCAAGGCCATGTTCGGCTGGTTGATTTTCTTCGGCATTTCCTACGGCGTGCGCACTGCTGGCCACCTGGGTGTGGACGCGCTGGTGCGGCTGACCCGGCGCCCGGTGCAGCGTCTGCTCGGCATGCTCGCCTGCCTGTGCTGCCTGGCCTATGCCGGGCTGTTCATGGTGGCCAGCTACAAGTGGGTAAGTGCGGTGATGACCGCGCATATCGGCGCCGAAGACCTCGACCAGTTCGGCATCGATGTCGGCGACATCGTGGTGATCGTGCCCATTGGCTTTGCGTTGGTATTGATCCGCTACCTGGAAATTTTCTACCGCATCTTTACCCACCGCCAGGTCGGGTTGGGGTTGGCCGACGAGGCCGGTGAGGCCAGCAAGTTGGCCGGCAGCCATGAGGAGCGTCACTGATGGCCGTGCTCTGTTTGTTTTTGCTGTTGTTCGTGTTCATGTTCCTGGGCGTGCCGATTGCGATTGCCCTGGGGCTGTCCGGTGCGGTGTCGATCCTGATGTTCAGCCAGGACTCGGTGAGTTCCCTGGCGATCAAGCTGTTTGAAACCAGCGATGCCTACACCTTCCTGGCGATTCCGTTTTTCCTGTTGTCCGGTGCCTTCATGACCACCGGCGGCGTGGCCCAGCGGCTGATCGACTTTGCCAACGCCTGTGTCGGGCATATCCGCGGTGGCCTGGCGATTGCGGCGGTGCTGGCGTGCATGCTGTTTGCAGCGCTGTCCGGGTCGTCACCGGCCACGGTGGCAGCAGTGGGTTCGATTGCCGTGGCGGGCATGGTGCGCTCCGGTTATCCGAAGGAATTTGGTGCGGGCATCATCTGCAATGCCGGGACCTTGGGCATTCTGATCCCGCCGTCGATTGTGATGGTGGTGTATTCGGCGGCGACCGAAACCTCGGTGGGCAAGTTGTTCATGGCCGGGGTGATTCCGGGCTTGCTGCTGGGCCTGATGTTGATGGTCGCGATCTACATCGTCGCCCGCATCAAGAAGCTGCCGGCCCAACCCCGGGCGACATTCCGTGAATGGCTGAGCTGTGCACGCCGAGCGTTCTGGGGCCTGTTGCTACTGGTGATCATCCTCGGCGGCATTTACAGCGGCATGTTCACCCCGACCGAAGCGGCGGCAGTGGCGGCCGTGTATTCAGCATTCGTCGCGCTGTTCGTCTACAAGGACATGAAGCTGCGCGATTGCCCCAAGGTGCTGCTGGAGTCGGGGCGCTTGTCGATCATGCTGATGTTCATCATCGCCAACGCCATGCTGTTTGCTCACGTGCTGACCACCGAACAGATCCCCCAGCAAATCACCGCGTGGGTAATCTCGGAAGGGCTGACGCCGATTGGCTTTTTGATCATGGTCAACGTGGTGCTGCTGATTGCCGGCAGCTTTATGGAGCCTTCGGCCATTGTGCTGATCCTGGCCCCGATCTTTTTTCCGATTGCGATGAAGCTGGGCATTGACCCGATTCACCTGGGGATTGTGATGGTGGTGAACATGGAAATCGGCCTGGTGCACCCGCCGGTGGGGCTGAACCTGTTCGTGACCTCGGCGGTGACCGGGCTGACATTGGGGCAGACTATTCGCGCGGCGATGCCGTGGCTGATGATCCTGTTGGTGTTCCTGATCATGGTGACGTACTTGCCGTTCATTTCCCTGGCGCTGCCGCAGTGGCTCGGAATGTAGGGTGGGAGGGGGCTTGCCCCGATGGCGATGAGTCAGACACTCCCTCATCGGGGCATAGGTATCTACACAACTCAGGGACGACGCAGGCCCTGTGGCGAGGGAGCTTGCTCCCGTGACTACCCAACGGCGGACGCTGATCTAACTGACGCGCCGCGATCCAAATGTGGGAGCTGGCTTGCCTGCGATGGCGGCCTTATTGGTCCATCGCACTCAAGATCGCGTGCGCTACTTTCACCCTTTCGGCATTCGGGTAGTTCCGGTTCGCCAGGATCACCACCCCCATGTCCTTGCTTGGCACGTACGCCACGTAAGCACCAAAGCCGCCAGTGGACCCGGTTTTGTTGTACAGCACGTTGGCCGGCTCGGCCTGGGCGGGTGTCAACCAGGTGACCTTGTGCGGCTCCATCGCCATCGGTGTGGAGTTGCCGTCCAGTAACGCTTGCAGGCCGATGGGGTAGGGGTAGCGTTCCCAGCCCAGCCCCTGGGTCATGCCGTTGACGGTGTAATAGCCGGCGTGACTGGTGGCAATGGCCTGTTGCACCGGTTGTTCCAGGGTTTGCGGGTGCATGTTCGCGATCACGTAGCGGGCCAGGTCCTGGCTGCTGCTCTTGAGGCCATAGGCTTCGAAGTCCAGGGCGCCAGGGTTGACGCGTACCGGTTTCTGCTGGCTGTCATAGCCCTGGGCGTATTGGCCAGCCTTGTCGGCGGGGACGCGAGTATAGGTATTGGTCAAGCCCAGCTTGGGCAGCAGGGTTTTTTCCATGGCGACGGTGAACGGCTGGCCCAGGCTTTTTGCGGTCACGTAACCGAACAGGCCAATGCTGGGGTTGGAGTAAAGGCGTTGTTCCCCCGGCGCATAAGTGGGTTTCCAATGCTGGAAGTAATCCATCATGGTGGTTGCACTGTCGGCGGCATCCGGAAACTGCAGCGTCAGGCCGCCGGCGGTATAAGTGGCCAGTTGCAGCAGGCTGATGCGATCGAACGCGCTGCCAGCCAGGACGGGCAGATGTTGGCTGGTCATGTCCGACAGCTTGAGCTTGCCGATGGCCTGGGCATACCCGCCGAGGGTGGCGTTGAAGGTTTTGCTCACTGAGCCGATTTCGAACAGGGTGTTTTCGGTGACGGGTGCCTGGGTGTCTTTGGCGGCGACGCCGTAGTTAAAGTATTGCACCTTGCCGTGTTGGACGACCGCGACCGTCAGGCCCGGGATGCCTTGCTGTTTCATCAGAAGGGTGACGTGGCTGTCCACGACCTGGCGCATATCGGTGGCTGCCATGCAGCTGCCGGCGCCGAGCAACAAGGCTGAAACCGCATATTTTTTCAGGGTGTGTTTCATGGTTCGCTTCCATGTAAATAAGGCAATGACGATCGGAACCTGCGCAGGCGTGGCAAATGTAGGTGGATTTCCGGGCGCCGGCAAACGATGATATCTCGCACCTGCCATTAGAAAAAATTGGGTCAAGCCATGTTGCGTTCCCACCTGCCGCTCAATGCGTTGCGCGCTTTCGAAGCGTCGGCGCGCCATTTGAGCTTTACCCGTGCGGCCATTGAGCTGTGCGTGACCCAGGCGGCAGTCAGTCATCAGGTCAAAAGTCTCGAAGCGCAACTCAACGTCACGCTGTTCAAGCGCCTGCCACGGGGCTTGATGCTCACCAGCGAAGGCGAATCCCTGCTGCCCGTGCTGCGTGACGCCTTCGACCGAATTGCCCTGACCTTGGATCAGTTTGAAGGCGGCCATTACCGTGAAGTCCTGACGGTGGGGGCGGTCGGTACCTTTGCGGTGGGCTGGTTGTTGCCACGCCTGGCGGATTTTCACAGCCGCTACCCGTTGATCGACTTGCGCTTGTCCACCCACAACAATCGCGTGGATGTCGCTGCCGAGGGCCTGGATTATGCCATCCGCTTTGGCGCCGGCGCGTGGCACGGCACCGACGCCTGCCCCTTGCTTGAGGCACCGCTGACGGTGTTGTGCGTGCCGCAGATTGCCGAACAACTGCACAGCCCGGCTGACGTACTGAAGCACACCTTGCTGCGTTCCTACCGTGCCGATGAGTGGAACCTGTGGTTCCAGGCCGCCGGTTTGCCCAGCGATACACGGGTGCCGCGCAGCGTGGTGTTCGACTCTTCGCTGGCGATGATGGAGGCCGCGCTGCAAGCGACTGGCGTAGCACTGGCGCCAGCCCTGATGTTTTCACGGCAATTGGAGAACGATGTGATCCGCCAGCCGTTCGAGGTGGGGATCACCACCGGCAGCTATTGGTTGACGCGCTTGCAGTCGCGGGCTGAGACACCCGCGATGTTGGCGTTCAAAGGGTGGTTGCAGGCAAGTGTTGGATAACATTTGGGGAGGCAGGCCCTCATTTATGTAGGAGCGAGCTTGCTCGCGAAAAACTCCCAGGCGCCGCGTCTATCCAGGACGCCCGCGTTATCGTTGTCGTTTTTCGCGAGCAAGCTCGCTCCTACATCAGGTATTGGCGGAACCATCCCAGGGTGCGTTCCCAGGCAAGGTTCGCCGCTGCTTCGTCATAGCGCGGTGTCGAATCATTATGAAAACCGTGATTGGCGCCCTTGTAGATAAACGCCTCATACCTCGTCCCCGCGGCCTTCAATGCCTGTTCATACGCCGGCCAGCCTTCATTGATGCGTGTATCCAGCTCACCGAAATGCAACATGATCGGCGCCTTGATACGCGGCACGTCCTTGGCGTCGGGTTGGCGCCCGTAGAACGACACTGCCGCGCCCAGTTCCGGGTAGGCCACCGCCGCTGCATTGGTCACGCCACCGCCGTAACAGAACCCGGTGATGCCGACTTTGCCCGTGCTGCTGTCGTGCTGCATCAGCCACTCGATGGCGGCGAAGAAGTCGTTCATCAGTTTGGTCGGGTCGACGGTCTGCTGCAGGGCGACGCCTTTTTCATCATTGCCAGGGTAGCCGCCCACCGAGGTCAGGCCGTCGGGGGCCAGGGCGATAAAGCCGGCCTTGGCCAGGCGTCGGGCGACGTCTTCGATATAGGGGTTCAGGCCCCGGTTTTCATGCACCACCACCACGGCTGGCAGCTTGCCTGCCGCCTTGGCTGGGCGCACCAGATAGCCGCGCACGGTGCCGTTGCCTTTGGGCGAGGGGTAGGTGATGTAGTCGGCGACGATATCCGGGTCGGTGAATTTCACCTGTTCGGCCAGGGCGTAATTGGGGCTCAGGGCCGCGAGCAATGCCGAAGCGGTGAGGCCACCGAGGGTGAACAGCGCGGCGCGGTCGAGAAATTCGCGGCGGTTGATCTTGCCGTGGGCATAGCCGTCGTAGAGTTCCAGCAGTTCGGGAGCAAAGTCTTTCGCGGTCAGACGAGTCATCGGTGCAGTCCTCGATTAGCGGTTGCCGTCACTGTAGACCAGGATCAAACCTCGCGGCCATGGGCGGCGGCGGCCAGTTGCCCGGTGTCGACGCGCACGAACACCGAGTCGCCGACGGCGGTGAGCACGCTGCCTGCATACACTTCGCAGACCACCCGGCTTTTGCGACCGATTTCGCCTTCGACCCGCGCCCGCAGGACCAGGGGCACACCCATGGGCGTGGGCTTGATGAATTTGATCCCCAGGTTACCGGTGACGCAGTCGATGCGCGGCAGGCTGCCGGGTTCACGCTGTTCGGCGCGGTAGTGGTAGGCCATGGCGGTCCAGTTGGAATGGCAGTCCACCAGCATGGCGATCAGGCCACCGTAGACCAGGTCTGGCCAGCCGCTGTATTTGGCCTCGGGTTGATGCTCGGCAATGACGTGTACGCCATCGTCATCCCAGCGGCTCTTGATGTGCAGGCCATGAGGGTTGCTGCTGCCGCAGCCGTAGCAGATGCCTTCCGGCGCCGTGGTGTCCTGGAGAGAAGCGCTGTGCATGCAGAGTCCTTGTTGTTGTTTGGGCGACGCTTCTATTTAGCAGGCCAGGGGTTAGCGAGCAAACTTCTTCGCCCCGGCCACGCAGCCGATCACCGCCACCGTCACCAGCACCATGCCCAGGCTGACCTGTTCATGCAGCAAACCCGCTGCCAGCGCCAGGCCGAAGAACGGTTGCAGCAACTGCAACTGGCCGACCGCGGCAATCCCGCCCTGGGCCAGGCCGCGGTACCAGAATACAAAGCCGATCAACATGCTGAACACCGCCACGTAGCCCAGGCTCAACCAGGCCGGCAAGCTGATACCGCTGAGGGTAGACGGCGCCAACAACAGGCTCAAGGGCGCCACCACCGGCAGCGACACCACCAGCGCCCAGCAGATCACCTGCCAGCCGCCCAGGCTGCGCGACAGCTTGGCGCCTTCGGCATACCCCAGGCCGCATGCCAGCACGGCCAACAGCATCAACACATCGCCCGCGGGTGCGGCGCTCAAGCCTTGGGCAACGGCATATCCCATCACCAACAGGCTGCCCAGGATCGAAAACAACCAGAACACCGGCCTCGGCCGTTCACCGCCGCGCAGCACACCGAACACCGCCGTAGCCAGTGGCAGCAGGCCGATAAAGACGATGGAGTGGGCCGAGGTCACGTACTGCAGGGCCAGGGCCGTCAGCAGTGGAAAGCCGATCACCACGCCAAGCGCGACGATAACCAGCGGTGCCCATTGCTGGCGCGTGGGGCGTCTTTCCTTGAATACCCCCAATAGGCACAACCCCAGTAGCGCCGCGAGAGTGGCGCGGATCATGGTCAGGAACACCGGATCGAATTCCATGACCGCCAGGCGCGTGGCTGGCAGCGAGCCGCTGAAAATCACCACACCGATAAAACCGTTGATCCAACCCTGGGTGCTGCTGTCCAGAGTGCCGAGAGGAGAAGTGCGTTCCATGGGGGACCTGTCCGAAAATGGCAGTTGCGTGCTGGGCATCCTAGGATTGAAGATTAAGACAATCAAAAAATTGTCATGGATACAGCCCTATGCCCCGTGCTCGCTACAAGACGCTGGTCGATACCTTCGCCGAGGCCATCCGCAGCGGCCAATTGCAGCCCGGCACGCGGTTGCCTACCCATCGCCAATTGGCCGCCGAGCATGGCCTGGCACTGGTCACCGCCAGCCGGGTGTACAGCGAGCTGGAAGCCATGGGCCTGGTCAGTGGCGAAACCGGGCGCGGCACCTTCGTACGTGAGATTGCCTTGCCACCGGGGCAGGGCAGTGGGCAGATGACGGTTGCGGCGGGTTTGCTTGACCTGAATTTCAACTATCCGTCTTTGCCGGGCCAGGCCGAGCTGCTGCGCACGGCGTTGCGCCAACTCGCCCTGTCTGGCGACCTGGAGGCGCTGCTGCGCTACCAGCCCCATGCCGGGCGTGTGCACGAGCGCGCCGCCGTGGCCCGGCACTTGTTGAACCGAGGGTTGACGGTGCAAGCCGAGCAGGTGCTGGTGGTCAGCGGCGCCCAGCATGGCCTGGCGGTGAGCATGATGACCTTGCTCAAGCCTGGGGATGTGGTCGCGGTGGATGCGCTGACCTATTCGGGGTTTAAGGTACTGGCCGAAACCCTGCACCTGGAACTGGTCGCCATCCCAGTCACAGCCAACGGCCCTGATCTTGACCACCTGCACAGCCTGTGTCGCCAGCGCCCGGTGCGAGCGGTGTACAGCATGCCGACCCTGCATAACCCGCTGGGCTGGGTGATGAGCCTGGAGCAGCGCGAGCGCTTGGTGGCAATCGCCCGGCAGCACAACCTGATGATCATCGAGGATGGCGCCTATGCGTTTCTCGCCGAAGAAGCGCCGCCGCCTTTGGCAACTCTTGCACCGGAGCGCACGGTGTACATCGGCGGGTTGTCCAAAAGTGTCGCCACCGGTTTGCGCGTGGGCTTTATCGCTGCGCCTATGGCGTGGGTAAGCGGGTTGGAACGCACGATCATGGCCACTACCTGGAACGTGCCGGGGGTGATGAGCGCGATTGCGGTGGGCTGGCTCGAGGACGGCACGGTGGCGCAACTGGAGGCGCAAAAGCGTGCGGATGCCCAGGCCCGTCAAGCGTTGGCGGCGCAGGTGCTGAGAGGGGTGAAGACCATCAGCCATCCGTCATCCTACTTTCTGTGGCTACCGTTGGCGGAAGACGCCCGCGCCGATCAGGTCGCCATGACCTTGCAGCGCGCGGGCATCTCGGTTTCAACCGCCGAACCGTTCGCGGTCTCGGCCCAGGTGCCCCACGCGCTGCGCCTGGCCCTGGGTTCGGTGCCGATGGCGGCGCTGCGTGAGGCGCTGGTGACGGTGCGTAAGGTGGTGGCGTGGTGAGGTTTGCTCAGTACTTGTAAGCCTGGCGCCCAATCAGCAGCCATTGGCCGTGCTGTTTTTGCCAAACCTGAAAGTTGTCGATATCGGTTGGTGTGTCCACACCGCTGTTCACTGCCAAGGCGTGGAAGTGGTTGCGCACCAGAGCGGTATCGCCGTTGAGAGTGATGGTCTGGTTTTGCATCTCCAGGGTTTTGAATGCGCTGGTATGGGTTTCCAGGTCGGCAATGAATTGCGCCTTGTTTTGCACCTTGCCGCTGGAGTGGCCGTAGGTGAGCTTGTCGGACGTCAGTGCATGAAGCTGCTTGAGGTCCAGATGCAGCATGGCTTGGGTCAATTGATCGACTGCCTGGGCTACATCCTTCTCGGCGGCGCCGGGCGCGGCGGCGACGTAGCCGGAGAAGAGGCACAGAAATCCGATCAGCACTTTGAAGTTGGACATGGGTATTTCCTTATTGTTGTTAAGAAATACGACGAGGTATGTCGTCGTACAACCATGCAATATTCTCAAGGCGGAAGGAAAGTGAAATTTTGCAGGAGCTTGAGGTGAGGAGGCGCTAGAGTGTTCATCACCATCCGCGCAGCCGAGGTACATCATGGATTTTGACTGGCACAGCGACGTCATCACCCGCGCTACAGCCGTCACCCCTAGCTATAAAAACACCCAGAACGTGCGCCGCTTTATGCTTGAGCAGTGTGGCCCGGCGTTCAAGTTCAACCGTCCATTCATGGCGTGGATTCGTAACGGCGCACCCAAGACTTTGGGGGATGTGGTGGAGGAGTGGCAACGTCGCAACGAGGTGCTTCGGTCCTCGCACCACGGTGTTTGAACTGAAATATGAACAAAAACTGTGGGAGCGGGCTTGCTGTGGCGAGGGAGCTTGCTCCCGCTCGATAGCGCAGCTGGAGCCGGCTTTTTGGGGGCGCTACGCACCCCAGCGCAAGCAAGCTTGCTCGCCCACAGCAAGCCCGCATTTGAGTGAGGAGCCCAGCTAGATAGCCGCCAGCGGTGGCGTACGCGGCGGGATCATCCGTTTGCTGCCGGTGGCTTCGAACGCCGAGGCAAAGCGCAACAGCGCCGAATCGTCATAGGCACGCCCGGCGAAGGTCAGCCCCACCGGCATGCCGATGTCTGCCATCACCCCCATCGGCACGGTGACGGTGGGCACGCCCAGGTGGCGGATGGCGAGGTTGCCGTTGGCCACCCACACGCCGTTGCTCCAGGCAATGTCGGCAGACGCTTCGTTCACATCGGCATCCGCCGGGCCTACGTCGGCCACGGTGGGGAACAGCACGGCGTCGAGCCCGAGGGTGTCCATCCAGTCTTCCAGGTCCAGGCGCCGGGTTTGCTCCAGGCCGCACAGGCCATCGGGCACGGTGCTGATCTGGTCCCATGGCGTGATGCCGCGTTGGGCCATGCGCACGTATTCGTCCATGCCGGCGGCCAGGTCGTCTTCACGGTTGGGCAGGGTGCCGGGGTCGTGGGGGAAGATGTTCGGCCCGTCCACATCGGCCAGGCGGTTCAGGTGCGGGTCGCCGTTGGCACGCAGGAAATCATCGAAGGCCCATGCAGACAGCTCCCACAACTCGTCGTGGAGGAACTCTTTAGAGACCAGGCCACGGGTAAACACCGTCGGCGCGCCGGGGCGGTCGCCTTCGCAGTTGGACACCAGCGGGAAATCCACTTCGATCACTTCGGCACCCGCCGCTTCCAATGCCTGGCGCGCGGCTTGCCACAGTTCGATCACCGTGGCGCGGGTGTGGATCTTTTGTCCGGTCGGGCCGCCGATACCCGGTTTTTCGCTGGTGCCAGCATCCGGGTCGGCGTTGATGTACATGCGCGGCACGCCAAAGCGCTTGCCGGCCAGGTTTTCGCTGTCGACTGCCAGCGCGGCGTAGGACACCGGGCGCACCGAGGTGACGCTGGGGATCGGCACCCAGGGTTGCAGGCGCCACAGGTCACCACGTGTGTCCGGGTCTTCGGCCACCACGACGTCGAGCACTTCCAGCAGGTCGGCCATGGTGCGAGCATAAGGCACCACCACGTCCATGGTCGGGGTCAGTGGCCAGTTGCCGCGCACCGAAATCACGCCACGGGACGGCGTGTAGGCACACAAGCCATTATTGGAGGCCGGGCCGCGACCGCTGGACCAGGTTTCTTCAGCCAGCCCGAACGCGGCAAAGCTGGCGGCGGTGGCGGTACCAGCGCCGTTGGAGGAACCCGACGCAAACGGCGCGGTGAGGTAGTCGGCGTTGTAGGGGCTTTCGGCGCGACCGTACACGCCACGCTGCATACCGCCATTGGCCATCGGCGGCATGTTGGTCTTGCCCAGGCAGATAGCGCCACCGGCACGCAGACGCTCAATGGTGAAGGCATCGCGCTGGGCCACCAGCTTGGCAAACGCCGGGCTGCCGGATGCAGCCGTCAACCCCTTGACCAGGTAACTGTCCTTGGCGGTGTAAGGAATGCCATCCAGCGGCCCCAGGGTTTGCCCCTTGGCACGGCGCGCATCGGACGCCTGGGCTTCTTTGAGCGCATCGGGGTTGCGTACCACCACGGCGTTCAGTGCAGTGGCCGTCTGCGGGCCATCGTAGGCATCGATCCGCGCCAGGTACGCCTGCACCAGTTCAACTGCCGTGGTCTGGCCGGCTTCAAGCGCAGCGCGCAATTGGGCAATGGAGACTTCAGTAACTTGCATCACGTTTTTTTCGCCGCCTTCAAGTGGGGGTATGGCGGCAGTCTACGTACAGATATTTCACAAAACCAGCGCGGCATACTTCGTGTAGGCGGCGGGAACGACATCACCAAGCAAGGCGTCAGCAACATTGCGAGTGGCCGCCCTTTATCGCTAAGGTGGCCGCGTTGATTAACGTTGCACTTCAAGGAAGAGACCATGCACAGACCTTATATCGCCCTGGCTGCCTTGCTCGGGTTTACCCTCTATACGGTGGCGACGATGCTCACGGCCGAGCAATCACTGTTGGCATTTGGATGGGAACTGATGTCCCGGCCCGATACGGCGCAGGTGGTGATTGACCTGTATCTGATGGCGGTGCTGGCGTGTGTGTGGATGTACCGGGATGCGCGTGGGCGAGGGCGGTCGATGGCCTCAGTGCTGCCGTATTTTTTACTGACGGCAGTGTTTGTGTCGGTAGGGCCTTTGCTCTATATCGTGGTTAATGGATTTTCTCGCCGGGCCATGAAGTGAGGCTTGTTGCTCCCGTGACGACCTGCCAGCGACGCTGATCTACCTGACGCACGACGTCCAAAGTGGGAGCTGGCTTGCTCGCGAAGGCGGCCTGGCAGTCAACACAGTTGGATTGTGGACATATCCATAGCAGATCAAGAGCGGCTCGCTTCGCATCGTGGTTACCGTTGAGCGCTACGGAATTGTGTCGATACCTATGGTCATCGCAGGCAAGCCACCCACATCTGGATCGTGGGGGTGTCAGGTAGATAGGCTTCGGCTAGCAGGCCGCCATCGCAGGCAAGCCAGCTCCCACATTTGGATCTAGTGGTGTCAGATAAATATGCGTCGGCTGGCAGGCCGTCACGGGAGCAAGCTCCCTCGCCACAGGTCCCGCGTCGCCCCAAAGTTGTAGATAACTACGGCTATGGGTCGACGTGATCGATCAAACGCCTTTGGTCGACGGCAACAGTACCGTGAGGATACCCACCAGCGGCAGGAACGAGCACAGCTTGTACACGTATTCGATGCCGTGATGGTCAGCGAGCATCCCGAGCAGCGCCGCGCCGATCCCGCTGAAGCCGAACATCAGGCCGAAGAATATCCCGGCGATCATGCCCACATTGCCCGGCACCAGTTCCTGGGCAAACACCACGATGGCCGAGAACGCCGAGGCGATGATAAAGCCGATGACCACGCTGAGTACGGCGGTCCAGAACAGGTCGACGTAGGGCAGGGCCAGGGTGAACGGTGCGGCGCCGAGGATCGAGAACCAGATGACTTTCTTGCGGCCGATCTTGTCGCCGATCGGGCCGCCGGCGAAGGTGCCCACGGCCACTGCGCCGAGGAACAGGAACAGGTACATCTGCGAGCTGGCTACCGACAGCTGGAATTTCTCGATCAGGTAGAACGTGAAGTAACTGGTCAGGCTGGTCATGTACCAGTATTTGGAAAACACCAGCACAGCCAATACCACCAGGGCGAAGGTCACGCGGCCTTTGGACAAACCGTGGGTCGCCTGGCTGCCTTGCTTGAGCTTGAACAGGTTGAGGTGGTGGCGGTACCAGCGGCTCAAGCCGTACAGCACCAGGATGGCGAACACCGCAAACAGGCCGAACCAGGCAATGTGGCTTTGGCCGTAGGGAATGATGATCGCCGCCGCCAGCAGCGGGCCGAAAGCGCTGCCGGTGTTGCCGCCGACCTGGAAGGTCGATTGCGCCAGGCCGTAGCGCCCACCGGAAGCCAGGCGTGCGACGCGGGAGGTTTCCGGGTGGAAGGTCGATGAGCCCACACCCACCAGCGCCGCCGCGAGCAATATCGCCGGGAAGTTGCCGACAAATGCCAGCATCAGGATGCCGATCAAGGTGCACACCATGCCCGCTGGTAATAACCAGGGTTTGGGGTGGCGGTCGGTGTGGTAGCCGATCCACGGTTGCAGCAGGGAGGCGGTCAACTGGAAGGTCAGGGTGATCAGGCCGACCTGGGTGAAGCTCAGGCCGTAGTTGGCCTTGAGCATCGGGTAGATCGATGGCAGCACAGCCTGGATCAAGTCATTGATCAGGTGCGCCAGGGCACAGGCGCCCAAGACGCGCATGACTAAGGGGCTTACTTGCGGGCTGGTCGAAGGTGCGGCGGGTGACGCTGTGACTGTGGACATGCGGGCATTCCGTACAAGGCAGCTGACAGGCGTGGAGGCGGGCGGCGGTGATGTGAACCGCCACTCCATCTGGACTCGGCGTTTATGCTAGATTCGGCGCCAATGCCTGTCTCGCGCAATTCGGGCAGAAACCATCGCAAAAAGGGCGAAATGATCAAATCACTGGATAAATTTCTGCGAGAGATCGATGAGGGCGACTGGGCCGTCATCAGTTCGGCCACCGATTACCCCGAAAACTGGGTGATCCCCGAACACAGCCACAACAAGCACCAACTGCTGTACGCCATTGGCGGTGTGATGGTGGTGTACTCGGCCCTGAGGCAATGGACGGTGCCGCCCAATCGTGGCTTCTGGATGCCTTGCGGTCAAGTTCACTCACTGCGTTGCGTGGGTACGCTGAAGATGCGCAGCGTGTTCGTGCGCCCGGACAGCTTCCCCAACCTGCCGGCCGAGCCCAAGACGGTGACGGTCTCGCCGTTGCTGAGTGAACTTATCAAGGCCTCGGTGAGCCTGAAACCGCCGTATGCCGAGGATTCACGCGACGCGAGGATCATGCACCTGATTCTTGATGAACTGGCTATCCTGCCGGCTTTGCCGCTGTCTTTGCCGCAGCCTGCGGACCCGCGCCTGAGCCCGATCTGCCTGGCGTTGCAGGATGAACCGAGTGATGCCTCCACCGTGGCCGACTGGAGTGCGCGGTTGGGATTGGACCAGACCACCATCCAGCGCCTGTTCCGTAAGGAAACCGGCATGACCTTCGGCCAATGGCGCCAGCAGGCGCGGTTGCTGCTGGCGCTGGAGCGCATTGCGGTGGGGGAGAAGATCATTGATGTGGCGTTTGAATTGGGCTACGAAAGCCCCAGCGCTTTTACCAGCATGTTCAAGAAACAGTTTGGCAAAACGCCGAGTCATTTTTTCAAATAGCGTCGCTCGCCATGCGCGCATGAGCAGGGCGGCGGGATGCCAGGTAAGCCAGCAGCGTGGCGACTACCAGCAAGGCGGCGCTCAACTCGAAGGTGGCCCGGTAGCCGCTCAAGTCGAATGCCACGCCACCGACGGTGGCACCGGCGGCAATCGCCAACTGGATGATGGCGACCATCAACCCCCCGCCGGACTCAGCGTCGTCGGGCAAGGTGCGTGCCAGCCATGTCCACCAGCCAACCGGTGCAGCTGTCGCTACCAGGCCCCAGCAGCCCAACAGCAGGGTGGTGACAATCGCTGAACCGCCGAACCCCACCAGAGCAAGGGCAATGCCGGCCATGATCAACGGAATGGCAATCAGCGTCGGGTACAGGTGACGCTTGAGCAAATGCTCAATCAACACCGTACCCGCCAGGCCGGCCAGGCCGAGCACCAGCAGCATCAGCGACAGGGTGGACACCTCGACCCGGGTCACGCCTTCCAGGAATGGCCGCAAGTAAGTGAACAGCATGAACTGGCCCATGAAGAACAGGCTGACGGCGCACATGCCCAAGGCCACCTTGGAGTTTTTCAGCAGGCGCAGCGCATTGCCGGTGGCCGCCGTGCCGCTGTGCTTGAGCGCCGGTAAGCTCAGCCACAGCCAGGCCAGCGCAATCACGGCCACTGGCACCACGCAAAAGAATGCGCCGCGCCAGCCAATCAGGCCGCCAAGAAAGCTGCCCAGCGGCGCCGCGATCACCGTCGCCAGGGCGTTGCCACCGTTGACGATGGCCAAGGCCCGTGGCACTTGGGCGGGCTCGACCAGGCGCATTGCCGTGGCCGCCGACAGTGACCAGAAGCCGCCAATCGCCACTCCAATCAACGCGCGCCCGAGCATGAACACCGCGTAATTCGGTGCGAACGCCACCACGCTGCCAGAGACGATCATCAGCAGGGTCAGGGCCATCAGCAGGCGCTTGCGATCCATCCGCGCGGCAACCGCCGCGATCACCAGGCTGGTGAGCAAGGCAAACACCCCGGACACGGAAATGCCCTGGCCGGCCTGGCCTTCAGTGATGTGCAAGTCAGCGGCCAGCGGTGTGAGCAGGCTGACCGGCATGAACTCGGAGGCGACCAAGGCAAACGCCGCGAGCGACATCGCCAGCACCGCGCCCCAGCGTTGCGGTTGAGGGGTAACGGAACTCACTGCAAGTGGCTCTGGAAGAAGGTGGTGAGCGTGTCAAACGGGATCAGTTCGACGCGGTCGTACAGGTCTACATGGCCGGCGTTGGGGATGATCAGCAATTGCTTGGGCTCGGCGGCGCGTTGATAGGCGTCTTCACTGAATTCACGGGAGTGCGCGTTGGCCCCGGTAATCAGCAGCAGTGGGCGCGGCGAGATCGTCTCGATATCGTTGAAGGGGTAGAAGTTCATGAACTTGACGTTACTGGTGAGCGTCGGCCGGGTGGTGGTCTGCGATGAGGCGCCTGCCGGGGTGACTTCGCCGCGGGGGGTGCGGTAGAAGTCGTAGAACTCGTCGCCGACCAGGTCGCCCGTGAGGCTCTGCGGCGTGCCACCGGTGTAGAGGGTCTCGCCGCCCTGGAACTCTACATAGCGCTGGTTGGCGGCCTGGCGCAGGATCTGCTGGCGCTGTTGCAAGGTCATGCCGTGCTTGAGGCCATTGCGGTTGGCCGCGCCCATGTCGTACATGCTGACGGTGGCGATTGCCTTGAGACGCGGATCGATCTTCGCAGCACTGATCACAAAACTGCCGCTGCCACAAATGCCGATGGCACCGATGCGTTCCCGGTCGACCTGTGGGCGAGTGCCGAGAAAGTCCACGGCGGCGCTGAAGTCTTCCACGTAGAGGTCGGGCAACACCGCGTTGCGTGGTGTGCCGGCGCTTTGGCCCCAGAACGACAGGTCCAGGGACAGGGTCACGAAACCCTGTTCAGCCATTTTGGTGGCGTAGAGGTTGGCGCTTTGCTCTTTGACGGCGCCCATCGGGTGGCCGACGACAAGGGCTGCGTGCTTTGAGCCTGGGGCAAGGTGCTTGGGCACGAACAGCGTGCCTGCGACCTGCATGCCGTATTGATTGTTGAAGGTGACAGGTTCGGCCGTCACTGTGTCGCTGCTGTAGAAGTTATCCGCACCGTTAGACATATCGGCTCCAAATGAAGAAAGAGAAGTCACCAACAAACCCAGGGCGAGCAAGAGGCGTTTCATAGGGGTGTTCCTCGTGAAGTGTCAGCACATTTTCCGGGTGACGGTAGGGCTTCTGTAGTGCATTTGAGTGGATTACTTGCCTGATCCTCTGAGTTTCAGTGCCAGATGACGACGCCCATGACTTGCGCGGGTAAAGTGCAATGAAGCATTGAAAGGGGCTGTCATGACATCCACTCCCACCCCATTGAACGCGCTGATCCAGTCGATTGGTTCGCGCACGCCGTCGCCCGGCGACTACGCCATGCCGATCCCCGGCCTGGGCTTTTATCGGCGTGAGCAACCCGCTGCGCCGGTGGTGTGCATGGTTGAGCCGTGCATCGTGCTGGTGGCCCAGGGCGAGAAGCAGTTGTGGGTCGGTGGCGAGGGCTACCCCTACGACACTTCCCGGTTCCTGGTGACGTCGCTGGACATTCCGGCCAATTCCGAGGTGCTGGCGGCCAGCCCTGAGCAACCGTGCCTGGGGCTGACGTTCAAGCTGGACCTGCGCATGCTCGCGGAGCTGATCGCCCAGGGTGGCTTGCCACCGGTGCGTGAGCGTGCGGTCATGAAGGGCGTGGGGATCGGCACGGTCACCGACGGCATGCTGGCCGCATTCGCGCGCCTGGTGGCGTTGCTGGATGAACCCGAGGCTATTCCGGTACTCGCGCCATTGATCCAGCGCGAGATTCATTACCGGCTATTGAAAAGCGACCAGGCCGGCCGACTGCGCCAGATCTGCTCGGTGGACGGACAGGGCTATCGAATTGCCAAGGCGATCGACTGGCTGAAGTTGAATTTCGACGCAGCCCTGCGTGTGGAAGAGCTGGCAGCGCGGGTGCAAATGAGCGCGGCGACCTTTCACCATCACTTCCGGCAACTGACCGCGATGAGCCCGCTGCAATACCAGAAATGGCTGCGTCTGAATGAAGCACGACGATTGATGTTGAACGAGCACCAGGATGTCTCCAGTGCCGCGTTCAAAGTCGGGTATGAGAGCCCGTCGCAATTCAGCCGTGAGTACAGCCGGCTGTTCGGGGTGCCGCCCAAGCGTGATATGGCAACACTGCGGGGCCGGGCGGGTGTCAGTGATCCGCCGGGGTCAGATTAGCGTAGAAGATGCAGCCAATCAGCCGTGCGAACAGGCTCAGGGTTTCCGGCAGGTTCGGGTCGTCGAACAGCATGGCCCGTGAGTCCAGCGCACACAGCGCCCCGAACAGGCGGCCATCGGGCAGGAAGATCGGCGCGCCGGCGTAGCTTTCGATGGCGTATTGCTTGACCACCGGGCGTGACGCGAAACGGCCGTTCTGGCTGATCTGGGGGATGAACAGGGTGTGTGGGTTGATGCAGAACTCACTGCACAGGGTGGTTTCAAGGTCGAGTACGTCGTCGACGTTGATGCCCATTTGCAGCGGGTCGTAGGCCGAACACACCACCCATTCCTGGTCGGTGAACTTGGCGATGCCGGCGAATCTCATCCCGGTCAGACGAGTGACCAGCTTGAGGATGTTGGTGGTTGCTTCAATTTCGGCAATGGCGGCGCGCTCGTCTGCGCTGAGTAACCTGTGTGCGGCGGTGACGCTTGAAACCATGCTGAACGCTCCAATGGCGTGGTCGCAGGCCGCGACCACGCACAGTCAGGTTATTAGTTGATGCGCGGGTGTTGCTGTACCAGGTTTTCCCGCTTGGTTTGCAGCGCGGCAATCTCGGCATCGATGTCTTCGATTTTCTGCTCGATATTGTCGTGATGCTCCTGCAGCAGCTCCTTGGCTTCTTCCATGTCGGAAGCCGCCGGGGCCGCGCCACGCAGGGGCTTGTTGGCGGTTTCCTTCATGGTCAGGCCCGTGATCAGTCCAACCACTGCAAACACCATCAGGTAATAGGCGGGCATGTACAGGTCGTTGGTGCTCTCCACCAGCCAGGCCACGGCGGTCGGCGTAACACCGGCGATCAGTACCGAGACGTTGAACGCACTGGCCAGGGCGCTGTAGCGCAGATGGGTGGGGAACATTGCTGGCAAGGTCGACGCCATCACGCCGATAAAGAAGTTCAGCACCACCGCCAGAATCAACAGGCCGCCGAAAATCAGGCCGGTCTTGCCACTGGTGATCAGCATGAAGGCCGGGATCGACAGGAACAGCAGGCCAATGCTGCCGGCGATGATGAAGGGCTTGCGGCCGATCTTGTCGCTGACGAAACCAATGAACGGCTGCACGAACAACATACCGACCATAATCGCGATGATGATCAGCACGCCGCTGTTTTCGGCATAGTGCAGGTTGTGGGACAGGTAGCTCGGCATGTAGGTGAGCAGCATGTAGTAGGTCACGTTGGTGGCCGCGACGATACCGATGCAGGTCAGCAGGCTGCGCCAGTGCTTGGTGGCGATTTCCTTGAACGAGACTTTAGGGCCGTGGCTCAGGCCTTCGCGGTCACCCTGTTCGAGTTTGTCGACATGCTGTTGAAACGCCGGGGTTTCTTCCAGCGCGTGGCGCAGGTACAGGCCGATGATGCCCAGGGGCAGGGCGAGGAAGAACGGCAGGCGCCAGCCCCAGGCCTCGAATTCGGCTTCACCGAGCACGGTGGAGATCAACACCACTACACCCGCGCCGAGCACGAAACCGGCGATGGAGCCGAAGTCCAGCCAGCTGCCAAGGAATCCGCGCTTGCGGTCCGGGGCGTACTCAGCCACGAAAATCGACGCGCCGGTGTACTCGCCGCCCACCGAGAAACCCTGGGCCATTTTGCACAGCAGCAACAGGATCGGGGCCCAGATGCCAATGGAGGCATAGCCGGGGATCAAGCCGATGGCAAAGGTGCTCAAGGACATGATCACGATGGTGGCGGCCAGGACTTTTTGCCGCCCGTACTTATCGCCCAGTGCGCCGAAGAACAGGCCGCCCAGCGGGCGAATCAGGAAAGGTACGGAGAAGGTGGCCAGTGCTGCGATCATCTGCACGCTGGGGGAAGCGTCGGGGAAGAACACCTTGCCCAGCACATAGGCGACAAAGCCATAGACGCCAAAGTCGAACCATTCCATGGCATTGCCAAGTGCGGCGGCGGTGATCGCCTTGCGCATCTTGTTGTCGTCGACAATGGTGATGTCTTTCAATCCGATGGGTTTGACGCGTTTTTTACGTAGTTTCATGCGGGCCACTCAAAAGCTGAACAGGGGAGGTGCCATCGCTACGATGGCACCGCTCTGTCAGTTCAGATACAAGTGGACACGAAATAATTCACCGCTTTGTGTATTTTTTCTCGCATGGGTAAAAATGCCTGGTTCTGAAGGCCGATGCATAGCTACCGGCAAAACAGATCAAATGTGGGAGCTGGCTTGCCTGCGAAAGCGGTGGTTCAGTTAAAGATTCAGTGACTGGCACTCCGCTTTCGCGGGCAAGCCCGCTCCCACAAGGGGAGGCATTGTCAGTCAGGCAAAACAGGGAAGTCATTTAAATGCCAAGCAGTCATTCACGCCTTACCTACCGCCAACCACGACCCGCAGACGTTCAGCGATTGTTCGCGATCTTCGGCGATCCACGGACCAACCTGTTCAATCCTGCCGGCCCGCTGCCCAACCTGGGGGCGGCACAGCGGCTATTGGATCACTGGCTGGAACAATGGGCTTCCCAGAGCTACGGCTGGTGGGCGATTGCCCGCAAAGAGACCCCCGACCACATCATCGGGTTTGGCGGCATCGCGCCCCTTAATTACCTGACGCAGCGGCGCATCAACCTTGGCTATCGTCTGGCCGTGGAGGCCTGGGGGCAGGGGTATGCCACTGAGCTGGGTCGTGACGCCCTGGCGCTCGCGTTCGACACGCTATCGCTACCGGAAGTCTTCGGGTTAGTGCGGCCCGATCATGCTGCGTCGATCCGCGTATTGGAGAAGCTCGGCATGCAACGCTTTGGCCTGCTGGATGATGTCCCCGGTCAAGCGCCCAGCCTAGTGCTCAGGGTTTGTCGTCCTACAACTGCACAGCACTGACATTTTTCGAATTCACGTAATTCCTGGATAAGCGGCAATCTTTGCGATTGACACTGCGCGGGCGTCTCGCTATAAAACCCGCAGTTGTACGACGACATATGACGTTACATATGTCCTACCTAACAAAAATAAAAAGTGATGCCATGAATCTGAACGAGCCCATCAGTGCCCTTCGTGTCGGCCAGGCGGTCGGCAGCTATCGCTGGACGATCTGCGCGATGTTGTTTTTCGCGACCACGGTCAATTACCTCGACCGCCAGGTGCTCAGCCTCTTGGCACCGCAACTGTCAACGCAGTTTGGCTGGAGCAACACCGATTACGCCAACATCGCGGCGGTGTTCCAGTTTGTCTACGCCATTTCCATGCTGTTTGCCGGGCGCTTCGTCGACAGGATCGGCACCAAGGCCGCCTATGTGGTAGCCATTGGCATCTGGTCCACTGGCGCGATCATGCATGCGTTTTCGGTGCCGATGGGCGAGGGCATCGCGGCGGTCAGTGGTGCCATTGGCCTGGCGGTGATCCCGGTGTCCATTGCCGGTTTCATGCTCTCAAGGGCTGTGTTGGCGATTGGCGAAGCGGGTAACTTCCCGATCGCGATCAAGGCCACTGCCGAATATTTCCCCAAGAAAGAACGCTCCCTGGCCACCGGCATCTTCAATTCCGGCGCCAACGTCGGCGCGATTCTGGCGCCCATCTGTGTCCCCTTGATTGCTGGCATGTGGGGCTGGGAGGCGGCGTTTATGGTCATCGGTATGCTGGGTTTTGTCTGGGTTGCCGTGTGGGCCGCCGTGTATGAAAAACCGGAACAGCAAAAACGCCTGTCACCTGAGGAACTGGCCTACATCCGTAGCGACCAGACCGTACAACCGTTTACCCCGGCACCGACGGGCACCGTAGGGAAGAAAGTCTCCTGGTTCAAACTATTGACCTACCGCCAGACCTGGGCGTTTGCCTTCGGCAAGTTCATGACCGATGGCGTGTGGTGGTTTTTCCTGTTCTGGTTGCCCACCTACCTGTCTGCCCAATACGGCATGAAAGGCGCCGATATCGTGATGCCGCTGGCGGTGCTGTACAGCATGACCATGGTCGGCAGTATTGGCGGCGGCTGGTTCCCCAGCTACTTCATGGCGCGCGGCGATGCCCCCTATGACGGGCGCATGAAAGCCATGCTGGTGATTGCGCTGTTCCCGCTGGTGGTGTTGCTGGCGCAGCCGTTGGGTTACCTCAGCTTCTGGGTGCCGGTGCTGCTGATCGGTGTGGGCGCTTCGGCACACCAGGCGTGGTCATGTAACATTTTCACCACCGTGTCCGATATGTTCCCGCAGAAAACCGTGGCTTCGGTGGTCGGCATTGGCGGCATGGCCGGTGGCCTGGGTGGCGTGCTCATGACCAAGATCGGTGGCTGGGTGTTCGACTATTACAAGTCCATCAACGACATCCATACCGGCTACATGATCATGTTTGCCATCTGCGCCCTGGCTTACCTGGTGGCCTGGAGCGTGATGAAGACGCTGGTGCCGCGCCACAAGGAAATCACTGACCTGTAACGCCACCTAGAAAGGTCATCAAGGCAGCGACGATGACCTCGGGCGCGTCCTCTTGCACCAGATGCCCCGCACGCGGGACGCGCAGGTAGCGTGCACCTAATCTATCTGCGAGCGCGTCGCCCTGTGCCACGTTGATCCATTGGTCCTCCTCTCCCCAGAGCAATTGCACCGGGCAACGCAGCCCGGTGAGCCGGTCTTCAATCTGGTCGGTATAGCGCTGGTCCATTTGCGCAATCTGGCGATAGAAGGCGGGCTGGCCAATCTCGCCTGTCCAGGGCGTGACGTAGGCGAGCAGCACCTCGGCAGGTAGCGGCGTGAAGGCGGCGCCCTGTAGATAGGCACGCACAATCGCCTCATGGATATAGGCCGGCGCGTCGCTGAAGGCCTGTTCATGGCGGCGCACATGCTGCACCAGCGGCGAACCCCACGGCGCCATGGCGACGGGGTCGATCAAGGTCAGGCTGGCATAGTCGCAGCCATCGAGTAGATGCGCACGCAGCGCCGTAGCGCCGCCAAAATCATGGGCCAGCACATGAGGACGTTCCAGGCCCCAATGGTGTAGCAGTGCGGCGAGCAACAGGTTTTGCACGCCCAGGGACACGTCCTGGCCCGGCGCCTGTTCAGACTGGCCATAGCCAAGCAGGTCGTAATAGAACACGCGGTACTGCTGGGCAAACAAGGGCGCGATACGCCGCCACACATGGGAAGAGAACGGTGTGCCATGCACCATTACCAGCGCAGGCCCCTGGGTACCCAGCTGGCCCCAGCGCACGGTTTGATTGTGGAAGTCAAAGGTGTGAGGCAGTGCCAGTGCGTCGTTTGAATGGGTCATGGTTGAGTCTCCCCTAAGGTCTGATGGGCTGTGGCGGGTTTTGCCTGCGCCAGGAGGATGCGAACCGCCATGACCACGCCGACGAGCACGGCAGCCAGGCCCACGGCCTCCATTGGCGTCGGCCAGCGCTGGTGAAAGCCTAGACCGAGCAGGCTGGCGAAGAGTGATTCCAGGGCAATCAATTGACCGCTCAGTACCATGGGCAGGCGCCGCGTTGCCGCATTCCAGGCCCAGGCGCCGACCACCGTGGACATCACCGCGATGCCCAGGCCCCAGGCATACAGCGGCCATGCCTGGCTCCAAGCCGCGCCAAGGGTCGGCAACCGGAACAAGCCCAGCGCGTATAGCCATGGCAGCAGGCACAGCGCCGCGCCGCCTGCGCCTACCAGCATCAGGGCAGTCCACAGACCGGTTGCGCTGGCTGGCAGGCGCGCCAGTTGCTGTTGATTGATGACGCTGAACCCCAGCCACAAGGCCACTGCGCCCAGGGAGAAGCACAAAGCCGCCAGCCAGGAACCGGTGCCGGAGGCGGGCAGTTGGAGGCTGCTGACCGTGGCCAGCAACAGCCCCATGGTGAGGCAGGACAACGGCATCACCAACTGGCGCCATTGCAGGGTCTTGTGACTGGCGTTGCCTATCAACGCCAGTAGCACCGGGACCATGCCGACAAACGCTGGCGTCAGCACCGGGCCGCCGAACATCACGCCGGCAGCAATGCACGCGCCATAACCGAGGCAACCCAGTGCGCCCAGTGCTGCCGCCAGTACGCACTGGCCGGTGCTGAGTATACTCAATTGCGCCCTGCACACCATGATCCAGACGAGACCCAGCCCACCGGCCATCAGAAACCGTACGGCCATCAAGTCGTAGAGGCTGTAGACGCCGGTGACGTAGGGCGCAATGAAGTTCAGCGCCCAGCCAAGGGTGGCGACAACGGCAAATATCACACCGGTAAAGAGTGAGGTGCGGGCGCTGGTCATGAGGCTGATCCATGAAGTGAGGGATTCATGGTGCCCAGCGCTGCGGCTGTGCTACAAACGAGTTTTCAGCCTTGGATGCATAACCACAGATTATGAATGCACTTGGCAAAACCTTACCGCCTCTGGCCAGCCTCCTGCCGTTTGAAGCGGCGGCGCGCCTGGAGAGTTTCTCCAAGGCGGCCGATGAATTGCACATCACCCAGGCAGCGGTCAGTCGGCAGATCCGCGGGCTGGAGGACAACCTGGGGGTCAAGCTGTTTTGTCGGCGCAACCGTGGGGTGTTCCTGACGCAAGAAGGGCGTGAGCTGGGGCGGGTGGTCAGCCTGGCCTTGCACAGCATCAGTGAGGGCGCGGTCAGCCTGAGAACATCGCCCCAGCGAAATCGCGTGGTACTGCTATGCCAGCTATGCGAGGCGTTCTATTGGTTGATGCCGCGTCTCGCGACCTTCCACCAGCAATACCCGCAGATCGAGATCCAGGTGGTGACCTGCACGCGGCCGATCACCCAGTTCGACGGGCATTTCGATGTGGCCCTGCAAAGTACCCGGCGCGCCAGTGGCAGCCATACGCTGATGTTCACCGCCTCCGACGAGGTGTTCCCGGTGTGCAGCCCCAGCTACCTCTGCCCGGAACAACCGTTATCACTGGCTGAATTAAAGCCCTGCACCTTTCTGCACCACAGCTCCGAGCCTCCGCATTTGATGGAGTGGAATGAGTGGCTGCAGATGTTCGGCCACACGCTGGCCAGGGATGCACGCAGTGCCACCTTCGACAGTTACCCGCTGATGTTGCAAGCCGCCGTGGAAGGGCACGGTATCGCCATGGGTTGGCGTCGTACCGCAAGCCGGCTGATTGAGAGTGAGGCGCTGGTGCGGCCCTGCGCAGAAAGCGTGTTTTTGCCCGAGGCTATTTCGGTCTACAGGCAGCAAGGGGCGGGCAGTCGGGAGGAGGTCACGGCGTTGTTGGCCTGGCTTGACGCACAATTGCAAAGTGACGGCTGACAGGGGCGTCGCTGCCCCTGTCATCTGCGGTTATTGGTTACGCGTGACGCGCCAAATCGTATTGGCCAGGTCGTCGGCAATGATCAGCGCGCCTTTGGGGTCTACCGTCACCCCCACTGGACGCCCACGGGTCTTGCCATCGTCGCCGCGAAAGCCGGTGGCAAAGTCGATGGGCTCGCCCGCCGGCTTGCCGTTGCTGAACGGCACGAAGATCACCTTGTAGCCCACTGGGTTGTCACGGTTCCAACTGCCGTGCTCGCCGACAAACGCGCCGTCAGCGAATTTTTCACCCATGGCAGGGATGGAGAAATCCACGCCCAGCGCGGCCACATGGGAGCCCAGGCTGTAATCGGGTTTGATCGCCGCAGCCACCTTGGCCGGGTTTTGCGGTTGTGCGCGAGGGTCGACGTTCTGGCCCCAGTAGCTGTAGGGCCAGCCGTAGAAGGCACCTTCACGCACCGACGTCAGGTAGTCTGGCACCAGGTCGGGGCCGAGTTCATCGCGCTCGTTGACCACGGTCCACAGTTGCCCTGAGCCCGGTTGGATGGTCAGCGCCGTCGGATTGCGCAGGCCCGTAGCGTAGGGCTTATGCGCGCCGGTGGCGGCATCGATCTGCCAGACCATTGCGCGGTCGATCTCCACTTCCATGCCGCGTTCGGTGATGTTGCTGTTGGAACCGATGCCCACGTACAGCTGACGCCCGTCGTCACTGACGGCCAATGACTTGGTCCAGTGATGGTTGATCTGCGCCGGCAGGTCGGTGACTTTGACGGGCGGGGCGCTGGCCTTGGTCTGGCCGTCGGCGTAGTCAAAGCGCACCAGTGCGTCCTGGTTGGCCACGTACAGTTTGCCGTCGGCGAATGCCAGCCCGTAGGGAGCGTTGAGGTTGTCGGCGAATACCGTCTTGAGTTCATAGGTGCCGTCACCGTCGGCGTCACGCAGCAGCGTAATGCGGTTGCCGCCCTTGACCTTGGTGTTGCCCTGGGCCTTGATCACACTGGCGATCACGTCCTTGGGCTTGAGCTTGGCCGCACTGCCGCCACGGCCTTCGGCCACCAGGATATCGCCGTTGGGCAGCACCAGGGTCTGGCGCGGGATCGCAAGGTCGGTGGCGATGGCGGTGACGCTGTAGCCTTCGGGTACCTTGGGCTTTTGATCGCCCCACGGCGTGGGCTCGGCAATCTTCATGCTGGGCAACAGGCTGCTTTGTTGTTCGGGCAGCTTGGGGTCAGGGCCGCGCGCCTGGGTCTTGTCACCTTCGCCGCCACAGGCACTCAGCAACAGGGCGGCGCTGAGCAGGGTCAGTGTGTTGAGTGGTTTCATCGGGCAGCTCCTGAGCGCAGGTTGGTCAAGCCGATCCAGGTGGCGACAATCGCCAGCACGGTGATGATCGCCGACAGCACCAGGCCAGCAGGCATCATGGCGTAGGCATCCTTGGCATGTTGAAAGGCGTTCACCAGCCCCAGCACCCATGTGCCCAGCAACAGCAGGAAGTACGCCACCGGGCGCCCGCCCTTGTGTTCGGCGCGCAGCAGGTTGACCAGTGCAAACAGCAGGGCAAAACCACAGAACACCAGCGCCCCGGCGATCAGCCAGGAGGCAAAATTGGCCCATTGGATCTGGTAGGTCTGGCCGTAGGCGATATCACTGAGCAAGGCCCCGAGAAACAACGGCACGGTGCCGGCAAGCAATGTGCCATGCAACGGCCCAGGCCTGACGACGGGGTAAGTGGAGAGGGTAGTCATGTTGGTGGCGGCTCCTTATCGTTCTGCACCCTGGGCTCAGGGCGCGCTGACTTCGCATAGGAAAGGAGCATGGCACTTGTAAGAAAGTTCACTGGGATGGCGTGTCGAGGTGTTTCTCGAACCATGCCCAATAGGGCGTATTTTTGACCTGGCGGCGGTTGTAATCCGGGCTGCCATCGCCCCACCACACAGGGCCACGCTCGCCCAATGCCACCTTGGCACGCTGCACCCGTTGCCGGGCGGCGTTCAAGGCTTCGGGGTCGGCGCTGCCCTTGGCTGACTTGACCGCCCGGCGTGCATCCATCAATTCATTGACCCAGTATTGGCGCGTCGCTTCATCCAGCGCCGGATTGGTACAGCGCCACAACTGCCCCTTGACCACAAAGTAGCGACCGTCCGGGGTGCTAAGCATGGTGCCAGCGCAGCACTCGCAGCACACCCCATAGCATCGAAATCACAATCGCCATCCAACCGGCAAACAGACTGAAGAGTGTCATTGCAAGGTTCATCACCACCTCCAATTGCGTTGTCGTCTCCTGATAGGTGACCTCGCTCGGGAACGAGGATTCAACTGGATGTGTTTACGATAATGCCTGCATGACTCATCCTGTTGGGCTCCTCCAAGGAATCGTTTTATGCCAACCCTGCACCTGTTATGCGGCAAGATCGCCTCCGGCAAGTCCACACTCGCCAAGACCCTCGCCACCGAGCACGCAGCCATTGTGCTCAGCGAAGACCAGTGGCTGGCCAGTCTCTACCCTGGTCAGATCCAGAGCATTGCCGACTACCTGCGCTGTGCCCAGCAGGTTCGTGGAGTACTTGAGCCGCTGGTGATCGATCTGTTGGCGTGCGGCGTCAATGTGGTGCTGGATTTTCCGGCCAATACCCTCGCCAATCGTCAATGGTTACTCGGCCTGGCCCAGGCAGCCAAGGTGCCGCACTGCCTGCATTACCTGGATCTGGACGATGCCACCTGTCGTGCGCGCCTGCATGCGCGCAATGCCCGAGGTGACCATGATTTTGCCGCCACTGATGCCGAGTTTGACCTGATCACTCGCCATTTCAGTGTGCCGAGGGAAGAGGAAGGGTTGGTGATTGAGGTACATCGCCCGTGACTACCCAAAAACCTGCAGGCATCGATGCCGACGGCTATATCCTCACCGTCGCTGATGGGCCTATACAACCGGAGTTCCAGCCCCTGCTGGCGGACGTTTGCGCTACCTTGTCCCGGCCTGAGCTGGGGCTGCACGGGATCTACCTGTATGGCAGCATCGCACGGGGCGAAGGAGAGATCGGCACTTCTGATCTTGACCTTTCCCTGATACTGATCGAACCACCGGATGCGCCTGTGCTTGAACAATTGGAGTCGGCCCGACTCGCTTTGGAGCAACGGCATCCCCATGTCACCAAGATCGACTTTGATATCGGTCACCGCGCCCAGGTGTTGGCGCCTGAAAACCTAAACAGTTGGGGCTTCTGGCTCAAACATCATTGCCGCTGTCTCTGGGGCGAAGACCTGTCACTGCACGTCGAACCGTTTCGCCCGTCCCGCGCCATCGCCCTGGCGGTCAATGGTGATTTTGAACAGGTGCTTACGGCGTACCTGTTGCGCATCGAACAGGCCAGCACTGAACACACACGGCTTGGCCTGCAGCGGGAAGCATCGCGGGCCTTGATCCGCGCTACCCACACCCTGCGAGCGGTAGATGCACAAAACTGGCCGCAAACCCTGGAAGACTACGTCGGGCTGTTCGTCCAGCATTACCCGACCATGCGCGTGCAAATCGCCTACTTCCTATTTGAAGCACGCAACCCGAGCGCCGAGGGCGAGGCATTTACGACACGCCTACGGGCGTTTCTGAGCTGGATGGTTTCGGCCCTCATAGAAAGGAATCAATCAGATGCGTGAACGCAAAGCCGCACGATTACTGGTCATCAACCCTGCACAGCAAGTGTTGCTGTTTCGCTTCGTGCATAAAGACGGCGCCCTGGCCGGCCAGGATTACTGGGCCACACCGGGCGGTGGCGTGGAGGCGGGGGAGAGCTTTCACAGCGCCGCGATTCGTGAGTTGCGCGAAGAGACTGGTATCACCGTCAGCAGCGTTGGGGAATCCGTGGCAGAGCGTAGTTTCCCGTTGATGTTACCCAGCGGTGAAATCGTGTTGGCAGTAGAGCGGTACTTCGTTGTGCATACATCCAGCGACGCGCTTTCCAGGGCCGAATGGACAGTAGAGGAGACCCAGGTGATGGCGGATCATCATTGGTGGTCGGCAGAGGCGCTGCTCGCGACGAGCGATACGGTATGGCCGCAGGCGTTGCCGCAAATGCTGGAGGATGCCCGGGTATTTTAGCCGTTTTCCATGAACGATGGGGGCAGGCGAATCGGGGCGACATTTAGGTAAGCGGCGGCTTTAGGGCTGTCACGGGAGCAAGCTCCCTCGCCACAGGTGCAGCATTGCATCAAAAAGCGCATCGCGGGTTACATGGATCTAATATTTCCGCGGTATTGAACACCCTTGCATAGTCCATCGCCAAGTTACTGAGCGACAACGCATGCACATCCTCTGCGGCCCACAGCCGCCCCGACAAGTCGGTTTGATCGAAGGTAAAACACGCATCCGCCGCCACGATCACGTCGAACCCCAGGTTGCCGCCCGAGCGTGCGGTGGATTCCACTGAATTGTTGGTGATGACCCCGACGATCACCAACTGCTGGATCGAGCGCAGGTGCAGCCAGCGCTCCAGGCCCGTGGCGCTGAATGCATCCGGTACGTTTTTTTCCACCACATGCTCATGGGCCAGAGGGTGCAGCGCATCCTGGAACTCACAGCCGGGCTGGCCTGGCCGGAACACCGAAGCGCCAGAGCGGGAGATATGCCGCACATGAATGATCGGGCGTTGCGCCTGGCGCCAGGCATTGAGCAATTGCTGTATGTGCTGCTCAGCGTCTGGGTTGTTGCGGCGGCCTAGTGTGGGATCGGCCATGCCTTTTTGCATATCGATGATCAACAGTGCGGCGTTCGTCGCTATCGGTTCCATGGCCTGTCCTGGCAGAGGTGAACATTATCTAACTGGAGCAACGCGCTCCCACAGGGTGGACGTTAGCACCGATCAGCAGCCCATACGCAAAACCCTGAGACTTCCCGGCGAAACGCTTCATAATGGCGGCCAATTTGTTTAGCTCGTTATTCTGGTGTGCCCGCATGGAAATTAAGGTCAACTTTCTCGACAACCTTCGGCTTGAAGCCAAGTTCGATGACTTCACGGTCATTGCCGACCAGCCCATCCGCTACAAGGGCGATGGTTCGGCACCGGGGCCATTCGACTACTTCCTGGCTTCGTCGGCGTTGTGTGCGGCGTACTTTGTGAAGTTGTACTGCCAGACGCGCAATATTCCCACCGAGAATATTCGCCTGTCGCAGAACAACATCGTCGACCCGGAAAACCGCTACAACCAGATTTTCAAGATCCAGGTCGAATTGCCCACAGATATCTCCGACAAGGACCGCCAAGGCATCCTGCGCTCCATCGACCGCTGCACCGTGAAGAAGGTGGTGCAGGCCGGGCCGGAATTCGTGATTGAGGAAGTCGACAACCTCGACGCCGATGCCCAGGCGCTGTTGATGCCCAACTCCGCGTCCGCAGCAGGCACCTACATTGCCGGCAAGGACCTGCCGCTGGAGCAGACCATCGCCAACATGTCGGCGATTCTCGCGGGCCTGGGCATGAAGATCGAGATTGCCTCGTGGCGCAATATCGTGCCCAACGTGTGGTCGCTGCATATCCGCGACGCCCATTCGCCGATGTGCTTTACCAACGGCAAAGGCGCGACCAAAGAGGGCGCGCTGGCGTCGGCGCTGGGTGAGTTCATCGAGCGTCTGAACTGCAACTTCTTTTACAACGACCAGTTCTGGGGTGAGGATCTGGCCAACGCGCCGTTCGTGCATTACCCGGACGAGCGTTGGTTCCAGCCGGGCCCCAACGATGAGCTGCCGAGTGAAATCCTCGATGCCTACTGCCTGAAAGTCTACAACCGCGAGGGCGAGCTGCGCGGTTCACACCTCTTCGACACCAACTCCGGCAACGAAGCCCGTGGCATTGTCTCCCTGCCGTTCGTGCGTCAGTCCGATGGCGAGGTGGTGTATTTCCCGTCCAACCTGATCGAAAACCTCTACCTGAGCAACGGCATGAGCGCTGGCAACACCTTGGCCGAAGCCCAGGTGCAGTGCCTGTCGGAGATTTTCGAGCGAGCGGTGAAGCGCGAAATCATCGAAGGCGAATTTGCGCTGCCGGACGTACCCGCCGAAGTGCTGGCCAAGTACCCGGGCATCCTGGCGGGTATCGAAGGCCTGGAAGCCCAGGGCTTTCCGGTGCTGGTCAAGGACGCGTCCCTGGGCGGTGAATTCCCGGTGATGTGCGTGACCTTGATGAACCCGCGCACCGGCGGCGTGTTCGCTTCGTTCGGCGCGCACCCCAGCCTGGAAGTGGCGCTGGAACGCAGCCTCACCGAGCTGCTGCAAGGCCGTAGCTTCGAAGGCTTGAACGACCTGCCGCAGCCGACCTTCGAAGGCCAGGCGGTCACCGAGCCGAACAACTTCGTCGAGCACTTTATCGATTCCAGCGGCGTAGTGTCGTGGCGCTTCTTTAGTGCCCAGTCGGATTATGAATTCGTCGAGTGGGACTTCTCCGGCCAGGGCGAAGACTCCAACGTCCAGGAAGCAGCCACGCTGTTCGGCATCCTCGAAGGCATGGGCAAAGAGTCGTACATGGCGGTGTATGAGCACCTGGGCGCTACTGCCTGCCGCATCCTGGTGCCGGACTACTCGGAAATCTATCCGGTGGACGACCTGATCTGGGACAACACCAACAAGGCGCTGTTTTTCCGCGAAGACATCCTCAACCTGCACCGCCTCAGCGAGGAGGAACTGCAGGCGTTGGTCGAGCGCCTGATAGAAAGTGAGCTGGACGACTACACCGATATCACTACGTTGATTGGCATTGAGTTCGACGACAACACCGCGTGGGGCCAGTTGACCATTCTGGAGCTGAAACTGCTGATATTCCTGGCGCTGAAGCAGTATGAAGAGGCTAAGGAGTGCGTGGAGATGTTCCTGCAGTACAACGACAACACCGTTGAGCGGGGCCTGTTTTACCAGGCGATGAACGCGGTGCTGGAGATGGAACTGGATGATGATCTGGAGCTGGCTGACTACGAGGCCAACTTCCGGCGCATGTTCGGTAATGAGCGCATGGACGCGGTGATCGGTTCGGTTGACGGCAGTGTGCGCTTTTATGGGCTGACGCCGACCAGCATGAAGCTGGAAGGCCTGGACCGGCATTTGCGCTTGATCGACAGCTACAAGAAGCTGCATGCGGCGCGGGCCAGCATCACCCAAGGCTGATACACACTGATCGTTCCGACGCTCCGCGTGGGAATGCAGTCAGGGACGCTCTGCGTCCCCAAGCGTGACGCAGAGCGTCACCGGTTGCGTTCCCACGCGGAGCGTAAGAACGATCAAATTGAGTTAGATGTGGGCCAAGGCTTGCGCCAGATCGGCGCGCAAATCCTCCACATCTTCAACCCCCACCGACAAGCGCACCAGCCCATCGCCAATCCCCAATTGCGCTCGCGTCGCCGCCGGGATGCTGGCATGGGTCATAATCGCCGGGTGCTCGATCAGGCTTTCCACGCCCCCCAGGCTCTCGGCCAGGGCGAAGATCTTCACGTTTTCCAGAAAGCGCGTCGCGCCGGCCAAGTCGCTGTTCAAGTCCACTGAAATCATCCCGCCAAAGCCGCGCATCTGCTGTTTCGCCAGGTCGTGCTGTGGGTGGGATTTGAGGCCCGGGTAGTGAACCCGTGACACTTGCGGCTGTTGCTCCAGCCAGGTGGCCAGGTCCAGGGCATTGCTGCAATGACGCTCCATGCGCAGCGCCAGGGTTTTTACCCCGCGCAGGGTCAGGAAGGCATCGAACGGCCCGGCGATGGCGCCGATGGAGTTTTGCAGGAAGCCCAGACGTTCGGCCAATTCAGTGTTATCACCGACAACAGCGATACCACCGATCACATCAGAATGCCCATTGAGGTATTTGGTGGTGGAGTGCACCACGATGTCGAAGCCCAACTCCAGCGGGCGCTGGATCCAGGGGCTGGCAAAGGTATTGTCGGCCACGCAGATAATCCCGCGGGCACGGCAGATGCGGGCCACGGCGCGCAGGTCGGTCAGGCTCAGCAGCGGGTTGCTTGGGGTTTCGACCCAGACCATGCGCGTGTCGTCCTGCAATGACGCTTCAAACGCCGACAAGTCGCTGAGGTCGACATAGCTGAAACGGTGCCCGGCACTGCGCTGGCGCACTTTGTCGAACAGCCGGAAAGTGCCGCCGTACAGGTCGTTGCCCGAGACGATATGCGCGCCGGCATCCAGCAGTTCCAGCACGGTGGAGATCGCCGCCAGCCCCGAGGCAAACGCAAACGCCTGGCTGCCGCCTTCAAGGTCGGCCACGCAGCGTTCCAGGGCGAAACGCGTGGGGTTATGGGAGCGGCCATAGTCAAACCCCTTGTGCACGCCAGGGCTGTCTTGCAGGTAGGTGGAGTTGGCGTAGATCGGCGGCATCAGCGCGCCCGTGGTCGGGTCGGGTGACTGCCCGGCGTGGATCACACGGGTGGCAAACGCGCTTTTATCGGGCTGGCTCATGCTAGGGATCTCCGTAGGTGGTTAAGCAGGTCGACGCGGGTGATCAGGCCATGAAAGCCTGCGGCGTCGGCAATGATGGCGACCAGGCCGCGATCCAGTTCAGCCTGCAGTTCGGCCAGGCTGGCGTTGGGGGCCAGGGTGTGCAGGGTGTTGGTCATGGCGCTGGCGACGGTCATGGAAAAATCTGCGGCGTCGTGGTGCAGGCCCAGCAGGATGTCGGACTCGTCGATCACGCCCACCAGGGTCTGGCCATCGACAAGCACCGGCAGTTGCGACACGTCCGCCAGGCGCATGCGCTGGAAGGCGGTGAGCAGGGTGTCGTCGGGGCTTACGCTGATCACGCGGCCGTCTTCGAAGCGGCGCGCGATCAGATCGCGCAGGTCGCCGTAGTGTTTGTACTGCAACAGGCCGGCGTCGTTCATCCACTGGTCGTTGTAAACCTTCGACAGGTAGCGCGTACCGGTGTCGCAGACGAAGGTGACCACGCGCTTGGGCTCGGTTTGCTCGCGGCAGTAGCGCAAGGCCGCGGCGAGCAGTGTGCCGGTGGATGAGCCGCCGAGGATGCCTTCGGCCTTGAGCAATTGGCGGGCGTGGTCGAAGCTGTCGGCATCGCTGATGGAGTAGGCGTGGCGCACGCTGGACAGGTCGGCGATCGAGGGGATGAAGTCTTCGCCTATCCCTTCAACGGCCCAGGAACCGGGAGTTTCCAGGGTGCGGCTGCGGCTGTATTCGGCCATTACCGAACCGACCGGGTCGGCCAGCACCATGGCCAGTTCGGGTTGCACGCGCTTGAAGAAACGCGTGAGGCCGGTGAGGGTGCCGGCCGAGCCGACGCCCACCACAATCGCGTCCACATCGTGCTGGGTCTGCGCCCAAATCTCCGGCGCGGTACTGGTCTCGTGGGCCAAGGGGTTGGCCGGGTTATTGAACTGGTCGGCGAAGAACGAGCCCGGAATATCTTTGGCCAAACGTGCCGCCACGTCCTGGTAATACTCGGGATGGCCCTTGCCCACATCGGAGCGGGTGATATGCACCTCGGCGCCCATGGCCTTCAGGTGCAGCACCTTTTCCGTGGACATCTTGTCGGGCACCACCAACACCACCCGGTAGCCCTTGGCCCGGCCCACCAGCGCCAGGCCCAGGCCGGTATTGCCGGCGGTGGCTTCAATGATGGTACCGCCCGGGCGCAAGCGACCGTCGCGTTCAGCGGCGTCGATCATCGCCAGGCCGATGCGGTCCTTGATGGAACCGCCGGGGTTTTGCGATTCAAGCTTGAGAAACAGCGTGCAGGGGCCGGTATCGAAGCGGCTGACCTTGACCAGCGGGGTATTGCCGATCAGTTCGAGTACAGCGGGGCGTGAAGGGGTGGGCATGTCGTCTCCTGGTTACGGGATGGGCGCAGGGCGGGGGACAGCAAAAAAACAGCATGGCTTGGAACATAGGCCGGTATTGACGGTGTCGCAACCGGGCGTCCGTTGTATGACTTTTTTTGCCGCATGGGGGAGGGCGCGCGATCCAGAAGTGGGAGCTGGCTTGTCGGGTCGCCGCATCGCTGCGATGGCGGTGGTGCTGTTGGCATTTGTGCTGCCTGACCCACCGCCATCGCGGCCTCGCTAAGGCTCGAGCGCTCCCACCGTTCAGTTTCCGGCAATGGCGGCTTCGATGGCAGCGATGTCGATTTTGGTCATGGTCATCATCGCTTCAAATGCACGCTTGGCGACGGCAGGATCTTTACTGGTAACTGCATCGACCAGCACCCGCGGCGAGATCTGCCACGACAGCCCCCACTTGTCCTTGCACCAACCGCAAGCGCTCGCCTGCCCACCGTTGTCGATGATGGCATGCCAAAAGCGGTCGGTTTCCTCCTGGTTATCCGTGGACACCTGAAAGGAAAACGCCTCACTGTGTTTGAACGCCGGGCCGCCATTGAGGCCCACGCAGGGGATACCCAGCACGGTGAACTCCACGGTCAACTCATCGCCCTGCTTGCCAGCCGGGTAGTCGCCAGGCGCACGGTGCACGGCCTTTACTTCGCTGTTGGGGAAGGTGTTGGCGTAGAAGGTCGCTGCCGCCAGGGCATCGCCGTTGTACCAGAGGCAGATCGTATTTTTGTTGTTCATCGCAAGGCTCCTCGGGTTGAAAGGTGCATGAAGTCTAGACGAACAACCTGCAACGCCACTCAGGCTTGCACCGCCTCCCGGCCAGCGCGTGCGTCGGCCCGCCGCGAACGCCAGCTCAGCCCCAATACCATCAGCAAGCCCAGGCCCGCCATCAGTGCGCCTGCCAGGGATATGGCCGGGTAGCCCAGCCCGGCATTGATCACCGCGCCACCCAATGCCGCACCAATCGCATTGCCAAAATTGAACGCACCGATGTTCATCGCCGAAGCCAGGTTAGGCGCATCTTTGGCGGCCTCCATCACCCGCATCTGCAGCGGCGGCACCAGAGCAAAGCTGGCAGCGCCCCACAGTAGGATCGACAGTGCAGCGGGCAACGGCCATTGCATGAGCACCGAAAAGGCCAACAGCACGGCAATCAACACCACCAGCGAGATGATCAACGTGCGGTCTACCGAGCGGTCCGCTGACTTGCCACCCCACACATTGCCCAGGGTGAGCCCGATTCCGAACAGCACCAGCATCCCGGTGACGAAGTTGGTCGAAGCGTGGGTAACGTCCCGCAGAATCGGCGCGATGTAGGTAAATACCGTAAACATCGCACTCGAGCCCACTACTGTCAGCGCCAACGCCGCCAGCACAGGCCCGCGACCCAGCACACGGATTTCCGCCATCAGCCCGCCGCCTTTGGGCGCCGGCGCATTGGGCAAGGCCCACCACAGCGCCGCCATGACCACCGCGCCAAGCCCACTGATGCCCCAGAACGCGGTACGCCAACCAAAGTTTTCGCCAAACCAGGTCGCCAGAGGCACGCCGCCAATGGTTGCGAGGGTCAGCCCCATGAACATCGCCGCCACAGCGCCCGCGCGCTTCTCGGGCGCCACCAGGCTTGCGGCCACAATCGAGCCAATCCCAAAGAACGCTCCGTGATTGAGCGACGTCACCAGCCTGGCGATCATCAGCGTCTGGTAGTTGCTGGCCAGCGCCGACAGCAAATTACCCAGGGTAAAAATCGCCATCAGCCCGATCAGCAAATAGCGGCGGGGCACCCTGGCCGTCGCCAGGGTCATGATCGGCGCGCCAATCAGCACGCCCATGGCGTAGGCGCTTACCAACAGCCCCGCAGCGGGAATGGAAACGTCAAGATCAGCGGCGATACCGGGCAACATGCCCATAGGTGCAAACTCTGTGACCCCGATGCCAAAGGCACCGACGGACAATGCTACAAGGGGGGGATTGATACGCATGGGTGACTCCTCATCTGTGAGCCAAATGCTACAATCCTGCCTTTTTCAGCAGTAGCCCTTGGTTGGGAACTACAGCTTTGCGCAGGAGGCACAAATGGACATCGGCGGGCGCTCGGGAGAGATGGAAGTCTTCACTATGGTCGCCGAGCACGGCAGCCTGTCGGGCGCGGCCAGGGCTTTGGGACTGACCCCATCGGCCATCAGCCGCATCATCACCCGCACCGAACAGCGCGTAGGCACCCGCCTGCTGCTGCGCACCACCCGCGCCATCACCTTCACCGCCGAAGGCGAAGCCTACCTGCGCGGCGCCCGGCGTATCCTCGCCGACATGGCCGAAGTCGAAGATGCCATCACCGACCAGGGCGCCCCACGCGGACGCCTACGCGTCAGCGCCGCACTGGCCCACGGCCGCATGACCATAGTCCCCCTGATCGCCGCCTTCAGCGCCCGCTATCCCGCCATCGTCGTTGACCTGATGCTCGGCGATGAAGTCGTGGACATCCTCGGCGGCCAAGCCGACGTTGCCATCCGCTTCGGCCCCCTCGCCGACAGCCCCCTGACTGCTCGCCTTATCGGCTCTACCGGGCAGGTTATCGTTGCTTCACCGGACTACCTGGCACGGCATGGCACCCCCGTGACGCCGCAGGATTTACTGCAACACAACTGCCTGCGCTTCAACTTCCGCAGAGCGGCACCGGATTGGCCGTTTCGGGTGGAGGGGCGGGAGTTTTCGCTGAAGGTGGCGGGGACGATTGAGGGGAATAGTGGTGAGGCATTGGCGCAGTTGGCGAAGCTGGGGGCGGGGGTGGCGAGGATTGGAGCGTTTAGTGTAGTGGAGGAGGTGAGGCAGGGGGAGTTGGTGGTGTTGCTGGAGGAATTTAACCCGGGGGATGTGGAGCCGATTCATGCGGTGTTTGTGGGGGGAGGGGCGATGCCGGCGCGGGTTAGGGCGTTTGTGGATTTTTTGGTGGAGAGGTGTGGGGGGTGAGGGGAGGGATTTTTGGGGAGGAGGGGGCTGACCGGCGGATTTCGGCCAAAAGGGACCATTAGATTGGGGTGATTGATCGTTCGAACCCGCTAACCTTCTTGGTTACTAACGCCCATGTTATCCGACCACGTTGAGCCGGTGGTTAGAAGTTCTCTGGTGGGGCATGCTGACTCAAGTAGACTAAACGCCATTATGCCAACTAATGTAGTGTGATAGTTTTGAAGAAAAATTGACCTACCTTCATCCCTGATACCGGAAAGTAGGCTCTTGCCTCCATTTTCCGGGCCAGGCAAGAACCCTGATGGGCTTATTGATTCAGCAATTATTTTGAAGCTAACTAGCTCGTTGTAAGGCTTTCCTATGCATAGGGAAACCATTAACAGTTCGGTAAATATATCAAGGTTGTTGTCACCAAGAAAAATTCTCTTCCAGGCAGGCAGCCAGGTTCTTATGTAGCTGGTGGTTGCTGGTGTTAGAGAGTCAGGTGATGCGCCAAAGTTTGTTATGTAGAAAACTTCGTGAGTTAGCGCATAGGCTGAATCATTTTCGATGATCCATGGCTCTGGGCGATGATATGACCACGTAAGATCAGGCGAGTATTTTAAGCTTTCAAACACTTCCAGGTCGCACAATGCCCTATTTAGATCCAGGCGGCGCCAGTAAGGGTATTGAATGGATTTTGAGAACTCTGACTCTGAGAAGTTTTTTATCAATCGCCCTAGGGATTCGTTTTTTATGTTGTTTCGATAAAATGTTGCGTAAAGAGAGCTAATCATCATTAGTCCTGGGCGACTGATTAGCGCCAACTTGAGGAAGTCGCCAGAGTCGAGCTCTAGCCAAGCCCACTCTAGCAACTCTCTCGCTGCTACGGAATGCAAATTTCCTCGGATCATTAGGTCGCAGCAAAGAGCGAGCTCACCAATTGGCTTAAGCAGAATAAGCTGCTCATCAGTTGTTTTGCCTAACTTGTGGGAAAAATTATCTCGATTGGCTACTACCCAGTTAATTAGCTTTAGCACCGCCTCTACATTTTTTTCAATGTTCATATGCGCTCCCTATGCGGCACTAGATTGGCCATTTTTAGCCACCACTTCAATTTTGCATCAGCCATTGACTCGGCCGTTATGTTTATGTAATTAACTGCTTGCTTTATCGAGAGAGCTTCCGTCTCACTCAGTTCGCGTTTCGCGGATAAGGCAGCATGAACCCAAAATATTGATTTGAATAAATCTCGTGAAGAAAGTGAGAGCACCAACTCTTCACACGGCTTGATTGCAAATGAATCCGTGGTGTTTTCGTTGAAAATTATTCCATACTTGAATAGCTCTTCAGTGCAATTGGATTCACTTATATCTCTATGTATTGATGGGGGCTTTTGTGGGTAATTTTTTATGACGGACTTAATAAAATCTGCGCTCGGTGTATTTGTTAAAAATACTTCACTATAATCGGCTAGGCATGACAGTATCTCCTTCGGGGCGACTATCTCTTCGAGTTTGTATGCTGCAAGAATATCAAGGGAGAAAAGGGAAACATTCAATGCTTCCTTGGCTGAAATTGATTCAGCTCTTAAAAAGGCTTGAATGCTCCCCATGCCTGATAACAATATCTTATAGTTCAATTTCACCACGCTTACGTTAAATTTCGTCGATTTTTACCCATGTTGTATCGAATCTAACCAAGAATTGAGGCGTTATTGTTCCAAGTCCAACGTAGGCCTTTAGATCCTTTATTAGATCTCGCTCAGATTGGTCAAGTGAGTTTAAATCTCCAGAGGACAGAAGCTTTTCAAGCGCTATCTTTTGATCAGGGGTAGCATTTAGATTTGAAATATCCACTTCAATCGCTGTGCCTGTGTCTCCAGTGAGTCTGATTTTGGGTGTAGCTGAGACGGTCGTCGATTTCATTTTGAGATCCTTTGGCTGGATTTCAGTTGATTGGTTCGTCTTTGGCTTGTTTTTGAATTTTGTTCGCAGCGCTCCTTTCGTGCTCAGATGTGAGTTTCTAACTATAAATAGACGGCAAAAGTGGTGTAATGCTTTCCGCTGCTGTGTCTGATTGTGCTCCTTGCCTGTGCATCACTCCCTGCTCTGTCTCATGTGTCGCGCCAGAAATAGGAAAAGCGATATGGCTTTTGGCCACATCCCGAAGCCTAGCAGGTTATCTATGGTCTGCAATTGGCCGTTTGCAGCCAATGAGTCAACGCAAGGTTGTAACCGGCACGGATGGACCAAAGCTCATACACCGCCCACTCGCGTTTTCGTTCCAGCCTGCCCGCAAGCGCATCGCCTTGACCTCCTTATCTGTTCCACCTTCTTCATGGCCTTTCCCCACACTGTCGCGTCTTTTAAGCTTGCTGAAACGTTTCATCGAGTTTATAAATCACAAACAACTCCAATAAAGGCCACCGCCATGACCCCGCTAAAACTCCTCGTTGCCCTCAGCGCATTCTCTGCCGCCTCTCAAGCCCTGGCCTGGGATTACGTGTTGCTCGACACGGACAAAGCCGCCCAGAACTGGCAGGTCAGCAGCCAGCAACTCGGCATCCAAACCGACAAGCCCTTCAGCGTCACCCTGCGCACCTTGCACGGCGGTCGGCAGGAGGGTGTGAGCATCGTGGATATCGACAACGGCACGTTGAAGCTCTCGGTAGTGCCGACCCGTGGCATGAACGTGTTGCAGGCGTCGGTTGGTGATGTGCGTATGGGTTGGGATTCGCCGGTCAAGGAAGTGGTGAATCCGTCCTTCATCGAGCTCAATGGCCGTGGTGGTCTGGGTTGGCTGGAAGGTTTCAATGAGCTGGTTACTCGTTGCGGCTACGAATGGGTGGGGCATCCTGGCATCGACAACGGCGAACTGCTGACCCTGCACGGTCGGGCCGCGAATATTCCTGCGAATAAAGTCACCCTGCATATCGATGAAAAACCGCCGTACGCGATCACCCTGCGTGGCGAGTTGAAAGAGCAGGCGTTCAAGAAGGTCGATTTCTCTGTTGCGACCGAACTGGTCACCGAGCCTGGCAGTGTGGTGTTCGCCCTCAACGACACGCTGACCAACAATGGCGATTATCCGAAGGAATACCAGGCGCTGTATCACAGTAACTTCAGCACGCCGTTCCTGGAGCAGGGCGCGCGTTTCGTTGCGCCAGTGAAGCAGGTGTCGCCGTTCAACGACAAGGCCAAGGGCGAACTGGCCGACTGGCAAACCTACCGTGCGCCGACCAAGGACTATGACGAAACGGTTTACAACGTGGTGCCGTATGCCGATGCCAAGGGCGATACCTTGACCGTGCTGCATAACAAGGCCGGCAGCCTGGGGGTTTCGGTTGGCTTCAATACGCAGACACTGCCGGTGTTTTCCCTGTGGAAGAACACTGATACCCAAGGGCAGGGCTATGTCACGGGGTTGGAGCCGGGGACGAGTTTTTCGTACAACCGTCGTTATCAGCGGCCATTGAACCTGGTGCCTACGATCGGGGCGAAGGAACATAAGCAGTTCCGTATCAGCTACAGCTTGTTGGCGGATAAGGCGGCTGTTGAAAAGGCCTTGAAGCAGGTCAGCGAGATTCAGGGTGGGCGGGAGACTGAGGTGCGGCAGACGCCTTTGGTGGATCTGACCAAGGGGTGACATTGGCTGGAGCCTTCACGCGGGGCCCGGCGTTCTTCATCGACGCCGGAATCGCCCTGCAACTGTAGGAGCGAGCTTGCTCGCGAAAAAACCACAGGCGCCGCGTTCACTCAGGAAGCCCGCGTTATCGTTGAAGTTCTTCGCGAGCAAGCTCGCTCCTACATTGGGGTTGGCATTGATATTGGGCCCTGTTCAGCGCAGGGCTTTCTGTCATCGACGGGCATGCATACTGGAATAACCGTATTTCAGGAGCATCTCCATGATTCGCAGAGCATTACCCACCGACGCAAAAGCCATTGCCCAGGTGCATATCAGCAGTTGGCAAGACGCCTATCGTGACCTGATGCCTGCCCAGTTCTTGAGCGGATTGCAAGCAACGCTGGCTAGGCGCGAAGCCCATTGGGTACGCTCGATTGCCTCGGGTGAGTCAACGGTATGGGTCGCCGAGGTGGGCCAGCAGGTGGTTGGCTGGATAGCCGTCGGCGCCAGCCGTGACGAAGACGCCGTGCAGGCCATTGCAGGTGAGGTCATGGCCATCTACGTACTCGCCGAGTATTGGCACACCGGCGTCGGGCGGGCCTTGTGGAATGCCGGCTTGCAGGACCTGTTGGCGCAAGGCTATGAGCGTTTAACGCTGTGGGTCTTGGCCGGTAATGAAAGGGCGATTCGATTTTATCGCCGGTCGGGGTGCGTCGAGGAGGCCGGGACAGAGCGCCATCTTGAGAGGGGCGGTGTGGCGCTGCTGGAGGTGAGGTATGGTTTGCCGTTGAGATAGCCTAGGTATTTACGCAACTTGGGCATCAGTGGGATCGTTGTCGGCTGCCAGGCCGTCATCGCAGGCAAGCCAGCTCCCACTTTGGATCGCGGGGCATCAGTTATGTCAGCGTCGGCTGCCAGGTCGTCACGGGAGCAAGCTCCCTCGCCACAGGTGCAGCCTCGTACTGAAGGTAGGTGGATACCGATGACGGCTATCTTCACAGGCGCATTCACACCTCACTCATGCCTTACGCGCAGTCAACAACACCGCCGCGGCCGCTGACAACAAACCCGCGCAGCAGCGATTGAACAGGCGCTTGCCCTTCGGCTCGGCAAACCAGCGGCGCATATGCAGGCCCATATAGGCGTAGGCGCTGATAGCCACCCATTCCAAGGCCAGGAACATCACACCCAGCAGGGCAAATTGCGCGGTGATGGGTTGGCCGGGCACCACGAATTGCGGGAGGAAGGCGGTGAAAATCAGGATCGCTTTGGGGTTGCCCGCGGCCACCAGAAATTCCTGCCGCGCCAAGGCCCACAGGCCTACCTTGCTCGGCGCGGTGTCCACCTGCTGCTGCGGGTCTGCGCGCCATAGCTGATATGCCAGGTAAAACAGATACGCCGCGCCGAGAATCTTGATCCCGTAGAACAACAACTCCGAGGTTTGCAGTACCACCGCCAAGCCAGCGGACGCGAGGGCGATCATGCCGGCGAAGGCCAGCAGACGGCCGAGACCGGCGAGGCAGGAGGTGCGGTAGCCATAGCGGGTAGCGTTGCTCACGGATAGCAGGTTATTGGGGCCGGGGGCCATGTTCAGGGCGAAGCAGGCGGGCAGGAAGAGGGCTAGGGTGGCGAGGTCCATGGCGGCTCCGGGTTGGCAGGTCGGGGAGTCTTGAGGATAAACGCATGAAGCGCGGTTTAACACTCCGTGGCTGGGCTTATGGCCCCGCGAGCGCTTCAGGTGCCGCGCCAAACAACCGATCGGCAATTTGCCTGCCCCGTTCCAAGCCTTCCTGCGTCAACCAAATGGATTTGTTTTTGTTCACCGGATTACTGATAAAACCTTGCTCGTGGAGTCGGTTCATTATTTGAAAGTCGTGGCCTTTCCATGAGTTGCCGTTATCAAAGCTGAAGGTGGTCAGCAGGGCAAGTACGGCTTCCTCAATCAGTTTTTCGTCGTATTCCATATTGGGTACTCCGCTTGAGTGACACAGACCCTGTTGAGTTTACGCTCAACATCACGCAGCACTCCACACCGCTAACTCATACCCATCCGGATCGGTAAAGTGGAACCGGCTGCCACCGGGAAACGAAAATGTCTGGCGGGTTATCACCGCTCCCAGCTGTTGAAGCCTCTGCTGCACACTGTCCAAGTCATCTGCGTACACGATAACCAAGGGGCCGCCCGGCCGCACAGGCTCGCCGGTGGTGAAACCACCCGTGAGCCGGCCATCGCTGAACTCGCTGTAGGTGGGGCCGTAATCGACGAAAGTCCAGCCGAATGCAGCGCCGTAGAAGGCTTTGCTGCGGGCAATGTCGCTTACGTTGAATTCGATATTGTCGATCTGTCGGTCTCTGCCACGAGTACTCATGGGGGCTTCCTTGGCCGGCGTGCAAGGCCGGAGTGTAGCGTACCTCACATCCTTTTAATTCACCGATAGGGCGTTTGTGATTAGCCAGTATCTCTGAACACTGCATCCAGCCAAGGTGTGCTTATCTTTGTCGAGGGCCACTCTAGAATGGCGGCGTACTTCTCCCAATTAAAGGAATGTTGTCATGCCTAATCATTCAATCAACGGCAAGGTTGCACTGATCGCGGGTGGTGCGAAGAACCTCGGCGGGTTGATCGCCCGCGATCTGGCCAAGCATGGCGCCAAGGCTGTGGTCGTGCACTACAACAGCGATTCCAGCCAGGCTGACGCGAACGCAACCGTCACCGCAATTGAGGCGCTAGGCGCGAAGGCTGTGGCCTTGCAAGCAGACCTGACCACGGCGGGAGCGATGGAAAAACTCTTCAACGATGCCGTCGCGGCAGTCGGCAGGCCGGACATCGCGATCAATACCGTGGGCAAGGTGCTGAAAAAGCCAATGGCTGAAATCACGGAGGCGGAGTACGACGAGATGATGGCCGTCAATTCCAAGACTGCGTTCTTTTTTATCAAGGAAGCCGGCAAGCACCTCAATGACAATGGCAAGATCTGCACTATTGTCACTTCACTGCTGGGCGCTTTCACGCCCTTCTACGCTGCATATGCCGGCAGCAAGGCGCCGGTAGAGCAATTTACGCGAGCGGCGGCGAAGGAGCTGGGCGTTCGGGGTATTTCGGTCACAGCAGTAGGGCCGGGGCCGATGGACACGCCGTTCTTCTACCCGGCCGAAGGTGAGGATGCGGTCAGTTACCACAAGACGGCTGCCGCGCTGTCGCCGTTCTCGCGCACGGGCCTGACAGATATTGAGGATGTGGTCCCGTTCATCCGTAACCTGGTCAGTGACGGCTGGTGGGTGACTGGCCAGACAATTTTGATCAATGGCGGCTACACCACCAAGTAAACGGTCAACGCACAGGCGCAGACGTGGTGAGCGCCGATCGATCCGTGCCCCCCGAGCATTGAGAGCCCATGGATAGAATCGAACAGTACCGCGTCTTCGTTCAGGTCGCAGAGCTTGGCAGTTTCATACAAGCGGCACGGCTGATGAGGCTGCCACGCGCAAGCGTGTCGGCCGCCATTCAACAGCTGGAGGCCAATGCCGGCACTCGACTGCTGCACCGGACAACCCGCAAGGTCTCCCTGACCGCCGATGGCACCCAGTTACTGCTGAAGGCGCGCCAGGTCTTGCTGGACATCGATGATATCGACCAACTGTTTAACAGCCATCAGGAACAGGTCATGGGCCGTCTGGAAGTGGACGTGCCCAGCCGCATAGCGCGGCGCCTGGTGATGCCTGCGTTGGCCGAGTTTCTCCGCCGCTACCCTGGGCTCCAACTCGGCCTGGGCTCCACCGATCGCGCCATTGATTTGGTACAGGAAGGTGTTGACTGTGTCATTCGTTTTGGCACCCCGCAGAACAGCAGCCTGGTGGTGAAACCGTTGGGCAAGGTGTTGCTGGTCAATTGCGCGAGCCCCGCATACTTGGCGGAATTCGGGGTGCCCACACAGCCTTGCGATCTGCAAAACCGGCATGTCTGTATCGGCTACAGCACGAGCGCAGGCGGGCAGGAAACGGCCTGGGAATATTGCGTCGATGGCACCGCGCAGGCTGTCATGATGCCGAGCCGTGTGGTGGTCAATAATGCCGAAAGCTATATCGCAGGATGCTGTGCAGGGCTTGGCTTGATTCAGGTGCCGTTGTTCGATGTTCAGCATTTATTGGACAGCGGCGAATTGGTGGAGGTGATGGCGGCCTATCGGCCGGCCCCCATGTGCGTTTCAGTCCTGTACCCGACTCGCCGCCAACGCTCTCGTCGCCTTGGCGCGTTCATCGATTGGTTTGCCGCCTTGATGGCTCCGCATCTGGAACCTTGATGCACTCCAGCGCTCTGCCCACCTGTTCTCTCTGACTCGCCATGTTCCGGGTTGGGCTCAAGGATGAAATCTGCGCCCCAACGCATCCAGCCGTACCGCGATCGGTGGCAGGCGTTCGCTGCTGCGGGCGAGTGTCTCGACGTCGTCGGCGGTGTTCTGGGCGATGCTTTGTACCGACTGCAAGCGCTCGACGATCTCCAGGTTTGCCGAGGTCTGCTCGCGGGTGGTGGTGACGATGTGGCCGTTGAGTTGGTCGACGTGCGCGATGTCCTCGCCCACAGCCCGTAGCATGTCCACGGCCACTTGGCTGTCTGCCACGCAGCGCTCTACGCCTTCGCGGCTGGCGTGCATGGCTTCGACGGCTTGTCGGCTGCCGTGTTGCAGGCCCTCGATGATGCTCTTGATTTCCTGGGTGGAGAGGGCGGTGCGCTGGGCCAGGCTGCGCACTTCATCGGCAACCACGGCAAAGCCACGGCCTTGCTCGCCGGCGCGGGCAGCCTCGATGGCGGCGTTGAGGGCCAGCAGGTTGGTCTGGTTGGCGATGCTGCTGATCACTTCCAGCACCGAGCCGATTTGCTCTGCCTGCACCGCCAGGGATTCCACGGTCGACTCCGTGCCGTTGATGCGCGAGGCCAATTGGCTGATTTCATGTTGGGCGCGGCCGACGCTTTCCTGGCCGCGCACAATCTGCTGGCTGGCCTGGCCTGCATGTGCCACTGCCTGTTCGACCTGCACCGTAATGTGGCCCATGGCGTCTTCCATGCGCTGCATCGAACCGGTCATTTCGCCGATCTGGGCCAGTTGATGCCGTGCGCCTTTTTCCAGGGTGCCGCTCGCGCTGGCCAGTTCCTGGCCGAGCTGGCCCAGGCCATGGGAGTCGCGGGCGACGCCGTCGATCAGGTGGGTGAGTTGCTGCAGGAAGTGGTCGAACCGCTTGGCGAGGGATACGTGGGCCTTGCCTTCACCTTGGGCGGTTTCCACCGTGAACTGCGAGGTAACGGCGAGCATCTTCTCCAGCATTTCCTGGCTCTCCACCGCTTCGGCCTGGCTATGGAAGGCCAGGTAGAGCAGGGCGACGGTCTCCATCACCACATAGAAGGCGTGGACGAACACCATCGTCCAGCCGCCGTGATGCTCCATCACAAATACAGGAAAACCCTGGTGCTGCAAGGCATGGAACACCACGTGATGCACCGCGATGGTCAGTGCCGCCACCAAAATCGGCAGCCAGTCACGGTAGAAGGTCAGCACCGCCAACAGCGCGAAAATGCCGAAGTGGGATTCGATCACTCCGTGCGCCTGGTTGATGTGCAACGCCGCCATCACCATCAAGCCGGCGCCCAGTGCACAGCGCATCACGCGGGTGCCGCCGATGACGCGATACAGCGCCGTGAGCACCACGCCGGTGCCCCCACCGACGATCACGGCCTGCATGAGGGTATCGTGCCAGAACGCCAGGCCGAGGGAGAACAGGAACATCAGCCAGATCAATGCCAGCATGATGCGGTCGGCCTTGCGATAGTGCTCTTGAAAACGGACGGGCATTCACTCTTACTCCATGAGAGGGGGGCGTCGAGGTCAAGCAAGCACGCGGTGTGCCACACAGGCGCATCGCTGTGGAGTGAAGCAGATATTCAGGATTGTCGCCGGTTACCCACGCGTTATCGGCATGTGGGCGTGGGACTTGAAGAACGGCTGCCCGAGCGGGCAGCCGAGGTGGGCATCAGGCTCAGAAGCTGTACTTGGCGGTCAGCATCATATTGCGGGGGCTGCCATAGGAGTCGCCACCATAAGTCACTGAGTTGGAGATGGACTGGTAGTAGTGGCGATCGAAGATGTTGTTGGCATTGAGCTGCACGTCCAGGTGCTGATTGACCCGGTAGCCCGCCATCAAGTCGGTGACGGCGTAGCCGCCTTGCTGGAGCCGGTAGTTGCTGCCATCCGCTAGCTTGATGTCGTTGTACATGCGGCTCTGCCAGGAGATATTGCCGCCGACCCGGAGTTTTTCCAGCGGGCCCTGGAAGTTGTAGCGTGTGGTCACTTTGAACAGGTGCTCCGGGATGTCGGTATCGAACTGCTTGTTGACCTTCTGCGGGTTGGCGTCGTCCTTGATGGTGTGGGTGCGCGCATAGGTATAGCCGCCGCCGACCTGCCAGTTTTCGGTCAAGGCGCCTTGCAGTTCGAAGTCGATACCCTGGCTGCGGATTTCGCCCGAGGCTTCTGCACAGGACGCCTGCGGGCAGTTGGGCACCACCACGGCCACGGCGCGGTTTTCCTGGTCGACGCGGAACAGCGCCACGCTGGCATTCAGCGCGCCACCAAAATATTCGCCTTTGACGCCAACCTCATAATTTTTACCGACGATGGGCTTGAGTGGGGTGCCGGCTGTGCTCTTTTCTTTTTGCGGCGTGAAGATGTCGCTGTAGCTCACGTATACCGAATGCTGGTCGTCCAGGTCGTAGATCAGGCCGGCGTAGCGGGTGAGGTTGCGGGTGACCTTGTAGTCGCCGGCGGCATCACGGTTGTCGTAGTCGTACCAGTCCAGGCGAGCGCCGAGGATCAGCTTCAGCGGGTCGGCCAGGCTCAGGCGGCTGGTCAGGTAGAAACCGTCCTGGGTGGTGACTTCGCGAACGTTGTTGGTGCGGGTGAAGTTCGGCTTGCCCGCATTGATCGGCCAGTTGAGGTCGTAGGGGCTGTAGTTGTGGGTGGTCATGTCGTAGATGCGCTTGCTGGCGCCCACCACCAGTTCATGGGTACGGCCGAACGCCTCGAACGGGCCGCTGGCAAAGGCGTCGAGCCCGGCCTGGTTTTCATCGTAGCTGGCCTGGTACACCGTGCGGGCGAGGGTGTCGTTGGTCCAGCGCGATTGGTAGGAGCCGGAGAACAAGGCGTTCTGTTCGGCATAGTTGGCGTTGACCTGCAGGCTCCAGTCGTTGGCCAGGCGCTGGCGCAGCTCAGCGAACACGGTGTTGATTTCCTGGTCCTTGTTCTCCCAATCGGTGCCTGGGTTATAGGAGCGCGACAGGCCCAGGTGGCGCCCATCCAGGCCGACCATCGAAGCGCCCCAGAAGTAGTTGGTCTTGTCCTTCTGGTTCGAGTAACCGAGGGTCAGGGTGGTGTCTTCGCTCAGGTCGGCTTCGGTCACGGCATAGAAAAGGCCATGATCCTGCTCGGCCTTGTCGATAAAACTGTTGGCATCGCGGTAAGAGGTGACGACGCGGCCGCGCCAGGTGCCACTGTCATTGAGTGGGCTGGAGGCGTCAAGCTCGCCACGGTAGTCGTCCCAGCTGCCGACCGCGCCGGTGAGGGTAACTTTCTGCTCATCCAGTGGCCGCTTGCGGATCAGGTTGATGGCGGCCGAAGGGTTGCCTGCGCCGGTTACCAGGCCGGTAGCGCCGCGCACCACTTCGACGCGGTCGAACATTGCCAGGTTCGGCTGGGCGCCTACCGACGCACCGTTGTAGCCGCTGGGGATACCGTCATACATGAGGTTGTCGATATCGAAACCGCGTGCGGTGAAGGCTTGTCGCCCAGGGCCGTTGGAATAATTGAGGAACAGCCCCGGCGTGGCGTTGACCACGTCGTTGATGCTGGTCATGGCCTGGTCATCCATGCGCTGGCGCGTGATCACGGTGACGGCCTGCGGGGTTTCGCGCAGGGTCAGCGGCAGTTTGGTCGCGGTCTTCATCGAGCCGGTGGTGTACGACTCGCTGCCTTCGGTGGTTGCGCCAAGCTGTTGGCCCGAGACCTGGGTAGCGCCCAGCTCGATGGTGGCCGGTGCTTCGGCGTCGGCGGCAATGGCCGCATTGGAGGTTGCTAGCGCGATAGTGATTGCCATCAGACTGGGTGTAAAAACGTTGCCGCCGCGTTGTTGCACAGACATGAAAGTAGGGCTCCCCAAGTGCCTTCCGTGGCGAATAGTAAATCTGTTGATAATTATTCGCATCAGTCTGACAGATTGAGTCTGTAGGGAAAAGTCCAAACTCTGTAGGAGCGAGCTTGCTCGCGAAAGACTCATGGGCGCCGCGTTTATCCAGGACGCACGCGTTATCGTTGAGGTTTTTCGCGAGCAAGCTCGCTCCTACAGGGTGGTGTTCAGGTGAACAGAATTTCGTAGGGCTCGCGCATGCGCTCCAGCAATATCTGCGCGAGCATCGGCGGTAAGCCAATTTGTGGGTCACCCACCAACTGGCTGGCGTAGGCATGGGCGGCGTGCAACTTGCGCGCGACGGTCCAAGTGTCCAGGCGGACCTTGCGTGCACGTTGCCAGGGCATTACCGCGCTTTCCCGGGCCGGCCAATGCCAGGCCCAAATCGGCAGTTCATACAGTTGCGCACCTACCAGGCTGCACGCCTTGGCACTCGCGCGACCGACGGCGTCATGGTCGTCATTGCCGTCGTTGCGCCAGGTGGTAAACACCACGTCGCCAGGTTGCAGGTAGCGCGCGATGAATTGGCTCATGGGCTGTTCACGGGCCGCCAGTGCATCATCACAAAACCCGCCACGAATCCATTTCAGGCTGTGCAAAGGCATGCCCAATCGGCGCAGGGCCTCGGCGCTTTCCTGGGGGCGCACCACGCTCAAGCGGCTGGCCGGCCATACCTGAGAGCCGGGATGGCTGGCGCTGCCGTCGGTGATGGAGATCAATTGCAGCGGATGCTCGCGGGTGCTGAGCAGTTGCAGCAAACCGCCGCACGCCAGCACTTCATCGCCAGGATGAGGTGCGATTACCACGACGCGAGCACCGGGTGGTACCAGGGTGTTCAGGGAGATGATGGGGGTTTGCGCCAACTGCGGCGCACTGTTCCAGATTTGCACGGGGCCGCGACGGCCTTCGCTTAAGGAGGCAGGCTTCATGGGGTGTCACATCCTTGTCGGTTGATACCGGGTCGTACCCCGTTGACGGGACGACGCTCTTGTCTTCACCGCAGGCTCCGCTGGGTGAGTGCGCGGCATGCCAATCAAGGAATGCCATGCAAGGCGTTAGGAGCATAGACAGGCACGGGTATCTGCACAACTTTGATGCGATGTTTGCTGGGCTGACGTCATCGCAGGCAAGCCAGCTCCCACAGAGATCTGTGCCAGGCGCTGATTTTGTGGGCAACATAGCCCCCTGTGGGAGCTGGCTTGCCTGCGATGACGGCGCCCCAATCGACGGGGATATTGGATCAGTCAGCTGTTTTACCCAGCCCGCATCAAGCTCTTCAAGTAATCACCGAACCCACCCTCAGCCCGGCAATCCAGTCGCGCACTAGTCACCACTTGCGGCGCATGGCTCCAGGCAATGGAGGCACCGCAACGCTCCAATTCACGTACCAGTTTTACATCCTCGTGGCATTCCAGCGGTTCAAACCCACCGGCCTCTACGTAGGCGCGGGCACTCACGCCCAGGTTGGCCCCATGAATATGCCGATGCCCATCGCGGGCCTGGTAGGCCTGCTGATAGCGAATCTGCGCAGCCGGGTCGAAGCCTTCGCTCCAGGCGTCCACGGTGACTGTGCCGCACACCGCGTCGCAGCCTTGGGCCAGTTGGGCCACCAACCAGTCAGGGGCGACACGGCTGTCGGCGTCGGTGCAGGAAATCCACCGCGCGCCTTGCTCCAGCAAGTACCCTGCACCCACGCCGCGGGCGTGCCCGACGTTGCGCGCCTGCACGTGCAGGCAATGCACCTGGTGGGCCTGGGCAATCGCCGCGCTGGCATCGCTGCAACTGTCGAGTACTACCAGAATCTGTACCGCTTCACCCAGCAAGCCCGGGTGGTTGGCGGCGATCCGCGCAGCCCGCAGGCAATCATCCAACAGGGCTTCTTCGTTATGTGCCGGGATCAGAATACCGATCATCGTAAACCCTCATGGCGAGCGACCGAGGTGCCATCCAGGCTCCACAGGTCGAGCAGGAAATCCGGGTCCTGGTACTGCACCAACGGTGCTACACCCAGACGCTGTTGCAGCACGGCGTGCACCTGTTCGGCGGTTTGCGGGCAACCGTCAATGGGCACTCGCCAATGGCAGGCCAGGATTTGCCCGTCAGCGGTCAAGGCGGCGAGTGCGCAATCGATCAGACGATTAAAATCACCTGCATCGAGGTAATAACAAAGCTCACTCAATACGATCAGCTCGAATTGCCCGCCGGGCCATTGTTCCGGCAGGCGACGCTGCTCCACCCGGGCATGAGGAAAACACTCCAGCCGCGCTTGTGCCAGCCGTACCGCCGCAGTTGCAGTGTCGCAACACAGCAGGCGTTCACAACGCAGGGCCAACTCGGCACTCAGTTCGCCGTTGGCACAACCCGGCTCGAATATCGACGCATAGCGCGGCCGCGTCAGCACGGCCAAGGTCAGGGCGCGCTTGCGTTGTTCGTACCAGCGCTGACGAAAAGCCCAAGGGTCGTCATTGCCGGCAAACAACTGGTCGAAGTAGGGGGTTGCCACACTCATACGAACACCATCTCAAAAGGTTGCAGCAAGCGCTCCACCACATAGGGCGCCAGCACCGCAGGCAAACCGATTTGCGGGTCGCCCTCCAACTGGCTGGCGAAGGCGTGGATCGCATGGCGTTTGCGTGCCACTTGCTCAGCGGTCAGCGGAATCTTGCGCGCCCGATGCCAGGGCACCTTGTGGTCTTCGGCGGTGGCCCAGTGCCAAGTCCACACCGGTAGTTCACACAGCACTGCACCGACGGCCTTGGCTGCCTTGGCGCTGGCGCGGCCCACGGCCTCATGGTCGCAATGCCCATCCTCGCACCACGTGGCGAACACCACATCGTTAGGCTTGAGGTGGCGCTGGATAAATTCGCAGAGCTGGGCTTCGCGCTCGGCCACATGGCTATCGGCAAACCCGCCGCGCAGCCATTTCAAACTGTGCAGCGGCAAGCCAAGGCGGTGCAAGGCCTGGGCCGATTCCTGCGGACGCACCACACTCAGACGCTCCACCGGCCAGCGCCGGGAGCCCGGGTGGCTGGCGCTGCCATCGGTGACGGAGATCAACTGGATAGGGCGATCCAGCGCAGCCAGCCCTTGCAGCAGGCCACCACTGCCCAGCACCTCGTCATCCGGATGCGGGGCGACTATCACCGCTCGATGCCCTGGCGGCACCAACTGCGCCACACTGATGTGCTGCAATTCGGCCAATCGTGCGCTGTTTTGCCAGTGACTCAACGGCGTGCCCTGGCCAACAATCGCATTGGGCCTCATAGCGCCCATCTCCCTGTGGGCTCGCCGGCGACCTGTTCACCGAGGGCGGCCAAGTCGCGTTCGGCATGACTTTGCCGCACATACACCGGTAAATCGGCCATCAACTGGGCAAAGTGCGGATCCTTGCAATACGGCCCGGCGCCGACCGCGCGGCCCACATGCTGGATCACCTGCTCGACTGTGTCCTCGATACACGCACGCGTCTGTTGCGCCAGTTGCCGCGCATCAGCGCGAGGCTCGCGGTCGATCTGCGCGGCGCTGGCGCGCAACACGCAGGCGGCGCTTTTCAGCGCGCTGTCGACCGCGCCGAGGTGGGCCAGCGCATGGGGCTCTGCACGTGTGGCGCACTGGGCGCGCAGTACTTCACCCAGGCGTTGCGCCGCGCCGTACCAGCACGCGGCAATGCCGATCCCACCGTGCCAGAAGCCCGGACGGGACAGATAGTCGCCCGGGCCGCCCACGGCAATTCCCCTGGCGGCGCTGAACAGGATGTCGACGCTACCGGTCGCCGCCATGCCCACCGCCTTCCAACCCTCATCCGTCACCGTGATGCCCGGTTGATCCATCGCCACGGCCACCAATTGCTGGCGGTCCTCTTCGTCCCAGGCCGTCAGCAAACCATGGCTGACCACCGCCGCACCGGAACACCAGGCTTTGCGCCCCTCGACGAGCAGCCGCTGGCCGTCGCGACGCACGTGCACCTTGGCATTCGGCGGCTCGGCCGCCCACATGCCCCAGGTGCTGCCCAGCGGCGGCAAGGGGCTGTCGAGTTCGGCAATGATCGCCAGGGCATCGGTATGGCCTTCGAACAACTTGCACAGGCGCAAGTCATGCCCGGCCACCTGGGCCAGTTGGCTCAAGCGGGACAGGGTCTGGCCGCTGCCCGGCAACGGCAGTTGATCAAGGCCTTCTTCTTGAAGGGCCCTCAGGGCGTTACCCAAGGCTTGCGTGTCGGCATAGCCCCGGTAGCCCTGGAGGAAACCGTGCAACGCCATTTCACACCTCGCCTTCGTGCTGCAGTTCAAACAGCAGCAGCGAGCGAGCGGTGACCGCGTACTCATGCTCGAAATCAAAGCGTTCCTGGCCACGCACAGCCGGGTCGTTGGTGTCGAGCAGGCATGTCCAGAACTCGCCCTCCGGCACCGGCGGCAGGCGGAAATTGACCAGGTCGTGATGGGCGTTGACCACCAGCAGCAACGTGGCGTCGGCCCCGGCACGGCGAATCCCGGTTTCCTGGGCGCGGCCATCCATCAACATGCCCAGGCAGCGGCCCTGGCTGTCTTCCCATTGCTCGGTAGTCATTTCGTTGCCATCCGGCGCGAGCCAGGTGACGTCCTTCACGCCGATGTCTTCGTTGTAGTCGCCCACCAGGAAGCGCCCACGCCGCAGGATCGGGTACGCCAGACGCAGCTTGATCAGGCGCTTGACGAACTTGAGCAGCGCCTTGCCGTCATCGTCCAGATCCCAGTTGACCCAGCCGATCTCGCTGTCCTGGCAATAGGCGTTGTTGTTGCCGTGCTGAGTGCGAGCGAACTCGTCCCCGGCGACGATCATTGGAGTGCCCTGGGCCAGCAGCAAAGTGGCGAAGAAGTTGCGCATCTGGCGCAGGCGCAGCGCGTTGATCTCCGGGTCGTCGGTAGGGCCTTCGACGCCGTGGTTCCAGGACAGGTTGTTATTGCTGCCGTCCTGGTTGTTCTCGTCGTTGGCTTCGTTGTGTTTGTCGTTGTACGACACCAGGTCGTGCAGGGTGAAGCCGTCGTGGGCGGTGATGAAGTTCACCGAGCTGTACGGTCTGCGCCCGCGGTGATTGAACATCTCGCCCGAGGCGGTCATGCGCCCGGCGAAGTCTGCGAGTTGGCCGTCGTCGCCTTTCCAGAACGCACGCACGGTGTCGCGGAAGCGGTCGTTCCATTCCACCCAGCCTGGTGGGAAGTTGCCCACCTGGTAGCCACCGGGGCCGCAGTCCCAGGGTTCGGCGATGAGTTTCAACTGGCGCAGCACCGGGTCCTGGCGGCACGCCACGAGGAAACTGTGGCGCTCATCGAACCCGTCGCGGTAGCGCCCGAGGATGGTCGCCAGGTCGAAGCGGAAGCCGTCCACGTGCATCTCGGTGGCCCAGTAACGCAGGGAGTCGGTGACCATTTGCAGCACGCACGGGTGGCTCAGATCCAGGGTGTTGCCGGTGCCGGAATCGTTGATGTAGAAGCGCTTGTCGTCGGGCATAAGGCGATAGTAGGAGGCGTTGTCGATGCCGCGCATCGACAGGGTCGGGCCGCGCTCGTTGCCTTCGGCGGTGTGGTTGTAGACCACGTCCAGAATCACTTCCAGCTTCTGCTCATGCAGGTGCGCGACCATCTCCTTGAATTCGGCGATCTTGCCGCTGGCCAGGTAGCGCGGGTCGGGGGCGAAGAACGCGATGCTGTTGTAGCCCCAGTAGTTGGTCATGCCTTTTTCCAGCAGATGCTGGTCGTTGACGAAGGCGTGCACGGGCAGCAGCTCGACCGAGGAAATGCCCAACTGGCGGATATGCTTGAGCACGTCATCTTCCATCAGGCCGGCGCAGGTGCCCCGCACCGACTCGCCAACCGAAGGATGGCGCATGCTGATGCCGCGCAGGTGGGTTTCGTAGATGATCGTGCGGTCCCACGGCACTCGTACCGGTTGGTCGTTGCCCCAGGTGTGCGCCGGGTCGATGACCTTGCACTTGGGCACGAAGGGCGCACTGTCGCGTTCATCGAAACTGAGGTCGTCGTCCGGGTGGCCGATGGTGTAGCCAAACAGCGCTTCGGACCATTTGAGTTCGCCCACCAGTTGCTTGGCGTAGGGGTCGATCAGCAGCTTGTTGTGGTTGAAACGATGACCGTTGGCCGGGTCATAGGCACCGTATACGCGGTAGCCGTAAATCAGCCCGGGGTGAGCATCGGGCAGGTAGCCGTGGAAGATCTCGTCGGTGTATTCGGGCAGTTCGATGCGCTCCAGTTCGACCTCGCCGGTATCGTCAAACAGGCACAGCTCCACCTTGGTGGCGTTGGCGGAAAACAGCGCAAAATTAACACCCAGGCCATCCCAGGTGGCGCCGAGGGGGAAGGGCAAACCTTCACGGATCCGCGACGGCTCATGAACCGGCGTCGCTGTGGTGTTGTCGGGTTTGCTCATCGAGTTGCTCCTGCAAAAGGTCTTTTTTCGGGCCGAACGCCGCCGTACTGACGGTGCTTCAGCGCATGGCTTGGACGGAAAAGGGCCTGCAGCGCGCAATGCGTGCTGCAGGCCCGAGAAATCATGGGGCGGGCGGTTTGGGCTTCTTCGGGGCGGCGGGTTTCTTCGCCGCGGGTTTGGCGGCGGCAGGCGCAGCAGGTTTGGGCTTTGCCGCAGCCTTGGGCGCGGTTTTCGGCTTGGCGGCCGGTTTAGGCTTGCTCGGCGTCAGCGCCTCGGCTTCCGCCAGCTTGCGCGCCATCTCCCAGTGGCGATCGTGGGCGCCATCGGGCTTGCCTTCAGACTCCCAGATCTGATGCGCCAGTTCGCGAATGCGTTTGTCTTCTTTACTCATCACAAACTCCTCACAGAAAATTTTCAGCTTTCTTGATTATCAGGATTGATAAAGACATTGACCGGGAGATCCCCCAGGGCAGCGCTGATCAACAGCTCCTTGTTGGGTGTGACTACGGCCGTTTGAAAAAGTCCCTTCCAGTTTTGTGCAGGGGCGGCGAACGGTAATTTCACCCGCGTATCGCCCCAAACCTGCGCATTGATCTGGGGAAACATCCCGTTTTCAAGCAACGGATAAGACCAGCGCGGCACCACCACCAGTAACTGCTTGCCTTGATGTTCACGGTAGAACGCAACCACGCGCTCAGCGTGCTGGCCCACCACTTCCAAAGGCGTATAGCTGCCATGGCGCAGCAGCTCGGGGCAGGCTTTACGCAGGCCCAGTACTTGGACGATCACTGCCTGTTTGATACGCCCGTCGCGCCAGTTGAACAACAGTTCGCCGATGTCCGGTGGTGCCTGCAATGCACGTTGCCGCGCAGCGAAGTCCACCGGGCGCCGGTTGTCCGGGTCGACCAGGCTGAAGTCCCAGAACTCATCGCCCTGGTAAATATCCGGCACACCCGGCACGGTCAGATGAAGCAAGGTTTGCGCCAGCCCATTCAGGGCGCCGGCGGGGGCGATGGCCTGCGCAGCACTGTCCAACGCACTGCGCAGCGGCGCACCGGCCTCACTGAGCAGCAGGCGCTTGAGGAACGCTTCCACCGCCTGTTCGTAAGCTTCGTTGGGCGCGCTCCAACTGCTCTGCAACTTGGCCTCGCGCAGGGCTTTTTGCTGCCACTGCCACAGGCGTTGCTGGTACGCCGCCAGATCGGGGTTGGGCTCCAGCGGCCAACTGCCCAGCAGCACCTGATAGAGAATCAACTCATCGCCCGCCGAAGGGCTGTCTGCGCTCTCGCGCAGGGGCTCGGCCAGGCGGCGCCAATGCTCGACCTGTTCGGCATACCAGGGTGCGCACTCGCTGAGCACCGCCAGGCGCGCACGGGTGTCTTCGCCGCGTTTGTGGTCGTGGGTGGCGGTGGCCAGCAGGTTGCCGGGAAAGGTCTTCAGGCGCTGTTGATTGGCCGCATGGAAATCTGCCAACGGCGCACTGAATTGCTCGGTACTGAAGCCCACATCGTTGCGCGACAACAGCACCGCCGAACGGTAGAACGCGGTGTCTTCCACGGCCTTGGCGGCGGCGGGCGAGGTCAGTTGCTGGAAGCGCACGCAGGCATGCTTGAGCATCTTGCGCGCGCGGCCTACCGGGCGATTGCGCCAGGGCTGGCCACCCAACCATTGCTCCAGGTGGTCGAGCACCGGCCAGTCGCCTTCGTTGAGGGTACTGCGTGCACCCTCCATGGCATGCTGGAACACCTTGTCGTCGGCCGCACTGCGGCCCTTGGCGCTGATATAGGTGCGGTACACCGGGAAATGCACGATCAGTTCCTGCAAGGCCCGGCGGATGGCGCCCAGGGTCAGGTCACGGGTCATCACGTCATCGCGGGCCACTTGCAGCAGCGCCTGGGCCACGTTTTCGAAGTCGCCGCCCAACGAACCATTGAGGATCTGCTGGCGCGCCAGCCGCGCTTCCTCGCCGAAGGTTGAGGGCCGCTCGCTGTGACGCGTCCACATCTCAGCCAGCGCTGCAAAACCTTCGGGATGGTGCTGCAGCAATGACAACTGGTTCATGAACTCGTAGCCGGTGGTGCCATCCACCTGCCAGTCTTCACGCAGGGTTTCGCCTTCGCCAAGGATCTTTTCAACAAAGATGGGCAAGTGGCGTTGGGGTGACAGCGCGTCTACGCGGCGGCGCAATTTGCGGCAATAGCCACGCGGGTCGGCCAGGCCATCGATATGGTCGATGCGCAGCCCGTCGACCAGCCCCGCGCTGATCAGCTCGAAAATCTTGCCATGGGTGGCTTCGAACACCGCCGCGCGTTCGACCCGCAGGCCGCCGAGCTCATTGACGTCGAAAAAACGCCGCCAGTTGATGTCGTCTGCGGCTGTGCGCCAACTGGCCAGGCGATAGGTCTGTTGTTCGAGCAGGTGATGCAGGCGCTCGAAACCGTCGGGCTGGCGACTGTCGAATGCGATCAGGCGTTGTTCAATAGCGGGTCGCAGCTCGCTGGCGCGTTCGGCCAGGGCTTGTTTGAGCTCGGTGGCTCCGGCGTAGGCGTCGTGCTGATAGGCGAGGGCGGCGAAACGCTCGGCCAGCGATTTGAGTAACTCGTCGCTACCCAGAATCAAGCCGTAGTCCCTGGGGCAAATCGGAAAACGGTGTTCGTAATGCTCGACGTAGAAACTCCCCTGGGCGGCATCGAACTTGAGCGCCAGCGTGCCGTTCTGCAAGGCTTCGCCGTAATCGCTGCCGAGGAAGGGCATCAGCAACTGGCCCTTGAGCAGCGGGTCGGGGGAGTGCCACTGGATGTCGAAGAACTCGCTATAGGGGCTCAGGCGGCCCCATTCCAGCAGGTCCAGCCACCAAGGGTTATCCGCGCCGCCCACGGCCATATGGTTGGAGACGATATCGAGGATCAAACCCATGTCGTGCTCACGCAGCGCGGCGACTAGGCGACGCAACGCCGCTTCGCCCCCCAGTTCCGGGTTGACGCGGGTCGGGTCGACCACATCGTAGCCGTGCATGGAGCCGGCGCGGGCGCTTAACAGTGGTGAAGCATACAGGTGGCTGATGCCCAGTTGGGCAAAGTACGGCACCAGTGGCACCGCGTCATCAAGGGTAAAATCTTTATGAAATTGCAGGCGCTGGGTGGCGCGCAGGGGCAGTGCGTTCATCGGTCACGCTCATAGGCTTGGTTGCGCGCCACGGCCAGCAGTTCGAGGCGACGCGCGGCGCTGTCATTGTCGAGCAGGCTGGCGGCTTCGCCGGGCAAGCGTCGGCGCCAATTGGGGTGGGTGTCGAGGGTGCCCGGCAGGTTGGCTTGCTCCTCGATGCCCAATGCATCTTCCAAGGGCAACAACACCAGTGGCGCACGGGTATGGCCCAGGTAGCGCACGCTGGCGTCGACCATATGGTCGGTGTCGTTGCGGATCTCGTCGATGAAGTTCTGCGGGTCCTGACTCAAGGCTTGGCGCAGTGCCTGGCGTTCGCGCAGGCGGTGTTCGCTCCATTGGTCTACGGTGGGCGCATCGATCAGGCCCAGCTGGATATTCCATTCGATATCGCGGCTGTGCCACCAGCCATTGAGGGTCGGCAAGTCGTGGGTACTGGTGGTGGCCAAGGCGTTGTCGGGCCAATCGAGGATGGGCTTGAACTGGCCGTCATGGTTCTGTTCGAACAGCAGCACACGCATGCCCAGGATCGAACGGGCGCTGAGCTTTTCGCGCAGGCCTTCGGGCACGGTGCCCAGGTCTTCACCGAGGACGATGGCCTGGTGGCGGTGCGATTCCAGGGCGAGCAAACGCAGCAGGTCGTCCACCGGGTAATACAAGTAGGCACCTTCACGGGGGGACGCGCCCAGAGGGATCACCCACAGGCGTTGCAGGCCCATCACATGGTCGATGCGCAAGCCGCCGGCATGGGCGAAGTTGGCCCGCAGCATTTCGATAAAGGCGCGATAGCCATTGCGCTTGAGGCCCTCAGGGGAAAAGGCAGAGATGCCCCAGCCTTGCCCTGCGCGGTTGAGAATGTCCGGTGGCGCGCCCACAGTGAGGTCGGCCAGCAGTTCATCCTGCCGACTCCAGGCCTGGCTGCCGCCGCCGTCGGCGCCCACCGCCAGGTCGGCGATCAGGCCGATGCCCATGCCGCTGCCACGGGCGGCCTGTTGTGCGCGCTCAAGGCTGCGGGCAATCAGCCATTGGGTGAAGGCGAAATAGCCGATTTCGTCGCGGTTGTCCTCAGCGAACTGCGCCAGGGCCGGGCTCTGTGGCGTACGCCAGGCTTCGGGCCATTGGCGCCAGTCCAGGTCCTCACCCGCGGCCGCACGCTGGGCCTGTATGGCTTCGAAGCGGCAGTGGTTTTCCAGGGCTTCGCCGCCGGCCTGGCGGAAGCTTTGAAAGTCGGCATGCTGGGGATGCGCGCCGTGGCGGAAGTCTTCATACAGTGTGCGCAGCAGGCGTTGCTTGGCTTTGGCGGCGGCCGGCCAGTCGATCAGCGTGAGCTGTTCCAGGGCATGCAACTCCTCAGCCAACCCGGCAGCTTCGATGGCGTTGCGCACCTCACGTTCACCGAGGATGCACGCCGGCGAAGCATACAGGCTGTTGAGAAACAGGCGGCTGGAGGGTGAATAGGGGCTGAAACGCTCAGTGTCGGCGCTGAACATCGCGTGCATCGGGCTGATTGCCACGGCGTCGGCGCCGCGCTCGGCGGCGGAACGCACCAGGTGCTCCAGGGCCAGGGTGTCGCCAAAACCGCCATCGCCCAGGCGGCGCAAGGCATAGAGTTGGGCGCTCAGGCCCCAGGCGCGAGCGGGTTGGCTGTCCACCGCGTCGGCCACGCTGTAGCAGTGGCTGGGCGCGACGGCCAGGGTGAAGGTTTGCCCGTCGATATGCACCTGGTGGTAGCCAAGGGCAATCACGCCGGGCAATACGGCCTCGCCATCCAGGCGCAGCTCCAGGGTTTCGCCGCCTTCCAGGCTGACGCGACACGGGGTGTCCGGGGCGAAGTAGCGTGCCAGGTCCAGGCCCGCACCGCTGTCGGTGGTCATCAAGGGCGGCAGGTGCCGGTCCTGCTGCGCCTGCTCAAGTTGCAGCAGGCTCGCGTCGATTTCGGCATCGCTGTCGGCCGGGTGCCCCAGCCCTTTGAGGACGGCGCGCAGGGCATCAGGCTTTACATGTTGCGGGCGACAGTTGGCATCGATCCAATCGACGGCCAGGCCCGCGCGGCTGGCGAGAATTTCCAGGTTCGCTTCGCTCAAAGAATGTCTCCAACAGGGGATAAGCAAACGCGTGCGCTCAAGGGCGGTAAGTGCGCACCTTGCGGGGCAGGCGTTTGGAAAATAATCGGGTGGGGTGCCGGATGATCCAGGGGCTGTTCACTCAGGTTCAGGTCGATCTGCAGCACACGGCCGTTGCCCAGGCGCCAGCGCGCGGTGACGGCATGGTCAGCCAGCACCTGCGCGCCCAGGGCGACGGTGCCGGGCAAGTGCGGCACCACGTGCACGTGACGCAGGCTCAGCAGGTGGCGGTAGAGCTGGGTGTGGTCGTTCTCGACGAAAGAGGGCACCGACTGTAAAAAGGTTTGCAGCGCGTTGGGGTCGGGGATGCGCTGGCGTTGCTCGGGGTCGTGAAACGCCGCGAAGTCGGCAAATTCATTGCGCCGCCCCTCACGCACCGCCTCGGCCAGTTCGCCATGATGGTCGGTGAAAAACAGGAACGGCTCGGCGGCATTCACCTCGTCGCCCATGAACAACATCGGGATCATGGGGCACAGCAACAGTAGGGTGGTCGCGGCGCTCAGTGCCTGGGGCGAACACAGCTGGTGCAGGCGTTCGCCGAGGGCGCGGTTGCCGACCTGGTCGTGATTCTGCAGGAACGCGACGAAGGCGCTGGGGGGCAGATCCGCACTGGGTTCGCCGCGAGCTTGGCCATGGCGTGTCGTCTCGCCCTGGTAGATGAACCCCTCGGCCAGGCAGCGCGCCAGCTTGGCGGTAGGCTGCTCGGCAAAGTCGCTGTAGTAGGCGTCGGTTTCACCGGTGAGCAGCACGTGCAGCACGTTATGAAAGTCGTCATTCCATTGGGCGTCGAAATCGTGCTGCAACAGGCTGGCCTGGTTCAGTTCGTTTTCCAGCATCAGCCACACGTGGCGCCCGCCGTCTACCTGCTGGCGTACCCTTTGTGCCAGTTCCTGCAGAAACCCAGGGTTGTCGATAGCGTGCACGGCATCCAGGCGCAGGCCGTCGAAGCGGTATTCGAGCAGCCACATCAAGGCGTTATCGAGGAAGAAATCCCGCACTTCACGGCGCTCGAAATCAATGCCGGCGCCCCAGGGTGTGTGCACGTCCTCCTGGAAGAACCCCTGGGCATACTGGCCCAGGTAATTGCCGTCGGGGCCGAAGTGGTTGTAGACCACATCGAGGATCACGGCCAAACCGTGGCCGTGGGCACTGTCGATCAGCTGCTTGAGTTGCTCGGGAGTGCCGTAGGTGGCGTGGGGCGCATAGGGCAGCACGCCGTCATAGCCCCAATTGCGTTCGCCGGGAAATTGCGCCAAAGGCATCAATTCAATCGCGGTGACGCCTAGTTCGGCCAGGCGGGGCAGGTGTTTCTCGACAGCAGCGTAGCCGCCCATGGCGCCGACGTGGAGCTCGTAGATCACCGCCGTGTGCCACGGGCGACCCTGCCATTGGCTGTGGCGCCATTCATAGGCGAGGGGGTCGACTACTCGGCTCCACCCATGCACGTCCAGCGCCTGGGCCCTGGAGGCGGGGTCGGGCACCGTGTTTTCGCCATCGATGTTAAAACGGTAAAGCGTGCCGGCAGGGCACGCGATTTCGACTTCAAACCAACCACCGGCCTGGGGCAGCATGACGATGGTTTTACCCTGTTCCAATTCAACGCTGACATAAAATGCGTCTGGCGCCCATAACGCAAAGCGCGTGCGGTGCGCGTCCAGCATGATTGCGCCGTGGGGCCAGGTTTCCAGAGTCCTTGACGGCATCTATGAAGACCTCCCTTAGTTGTTCCAGTCGCTACTTGTTCGATTTCCCCAGGGCCTTGGCCACCAGTTGTTCGTAGAGTTCGGCGTAGGGTTCCACGGCCTGGCACCAGTTGAACGGCTGGGTCATGGCACGGCTGCGCATGGCATTGAGCAGACCGGGGAAGGCGAACACCTTGAAGGCGCGGCGCAGCGCCTCTTCGTAGCTTTGCACCGTGGATTCATTGAACAGGAACCCGGTGACGCCATCCTCAATGGTGTCCGCCAGCCCGCCGGTGTTACGCGCCACCGGCAACGAGCCGAAGCGTTGCGCATACATCTGGCTCAGGCCGCAGGGTTCATAGCGCGACGGCATCAGCAGAAAATCGCTGCCGGCGAACATGCGGCGGGCATCGGTCTCGTTGAAGCCGATGCGCACCCCCACCTGACCCGGGAAGCGCAGTGCCAATTCGCGCATGGCCTGCTCTTCTTCCGGCTCGCCACGGCCGATGATCGCAATCTGGCCGCCGTTTTCGACGATGAAACCGGCGACGGCTTCGGTCAGGTCCAGGCCTTTCTGGTAGACCAGGCGCGAGACCACAGCAAACAGCGGACCACTGGATGGCTGCAGCTCAAACAGCTCGCGCACGTGGGCGGCGTTGATGGCTTTGCCTTCCCAATCGCCGATATTGAAGTTGTGGGTCAGGTGCGTGTCGGTGGAGGTTTCCCAGCTTTCGTCGATGCCGTTGGGAATGCCGCTGAGCAGGCCTTGCTGGGTCTTGCTGGCGAGGAAGCCATCCAGGCCACAACCGAATTCCGGGGTGGTGATCTCCTGGGCGTAGGTGGCGCTCACGGTGGTGATATGGCTGGAATACGCCATGCCCGCCTTGAGAAACGACATCTTGCCGTAGAACTCCATGCCTTCCTGTTGCAGGGCGTGGGGCGGAATGCCCAGTTCGGGCGTCGAGGCCAGGCTGACCACGCCCTGGTAGGCCAGGTTATGAATGGTGAACAGGGTTGGCGTACGTGACCCACGCCAGTGCATATACGCGGGGGCCAGGCCCGCAGGCCAGTCGTGGGCGTGCACCAGGTCTGGGCACCAGTGGATTTGTGCAAGGTTGGCGGCAATGTCCGCGGCAGCCAAGCCCAGGCGGGCGAAGCGAATATGGTTGTCCGGCCAGTCGCGGCCGTTGTTGGCGCCGTAGGGCGTGCCTTCGCGCTCATACAGTTCGGGGCAGATCAGCACATAGATGACCAGGCCGTCCTTGAGGTCCATGCGCCCGATCTTGCACGGGGGCAACGCGGCATGGCCACCCAGTTCACCGACGATATGAATCGGGTTATCGCTTTCCATCACTTGCGGGTAACCCGGAATCAGCACCCTCACGTCATGCAGGTGCGCCATGGCGCGGGGCAGGGCCGCGGAGACGTCGCCCAGGCCGCCGGTTTTCACCAGGTCCGCGAACTCGGAAGTGACAAACAAGACTTTCTTTCGATTCGGATTCTGACTCACGACCGGCCGCACAGTGTTGGGCAGGTCGGCCAAAGACTTTGGCGCTCCTGCCGGCTGACTAAAACGCTCTCCCTGAGTATCTACTGCGGCACTGATCATAATGCACTCCCATCTGTTGGTTGGCTAATGGCCCGCTGCCATCGGCTCCGAGTGACCGCATCCTGCGGCCATGCACACAAGCGCTATACAAACTGGCAAGGCGTATGCCAGTTGCAACGTCGGCTTAAAAAGATTGGATGAGCGGGCATTCGGCCTGAAGCGCGCGTGCTCGCCCTTACCTAAAACTTGACCAGCGGCAGGTTTCGAAAGTTTAGATTTTTTGCGGGGTTTTTGTTTTGGAACGGACCCATCGGTCATGAGTCTAGGACAGATCCCAGCGCCTGCTGGGTTTTCATGCAGATTTTGTAGGACAAAAAACTTTTAACGATATGCGCCTGTGGCGAGGGAGCTTGCTCCCGCTGGGACGCGTAGCGGCCCCAAAATTTTGGGAGCGCTGCGCACTCCAGCGGGAGCAAGCTCCCTCGCCACAGGGGGGGGGGGCGCACTTTAATGGTGCGTCAGGCGAGCCCGCGAATGGGCACACCCTTGGCCCAGGCTTGGATATCTTCGATCATCTGCTGATAGAACTGCCGGTAATTCTGCTCGCTCACATACCCCACGTGTGGCGTTGCGAGCACATTGGGCAAGCGGCGAAACGGGTGGTCAGCCGGCAGCGGTTCCTCGGCAAACACATCCAGCGCCGCCCCGGCCAGGCGTCCGCTGCGCAATGCTTGCAGCAGTGCCTGCTCGTCCACAATCGGCCCGCGTGCGGTATTTACCAGGTGCGCTGTGGGCTTCATCCAGCCCAACGCTTGCGCATCCACCAGACCACGGCTGCGCTCGCTGAGCACCAGATGGATGGTCAGAATATCCGCCTGCTCAAACAGCTCGCGCTTGCTGACCCAACTCACCCCTGATTCCGCCGCTCGCTCGGGCGTGAGGTTCTCACTCCAGGCAATCACCCGCATACCAAAGACCTGGGCGAACCTTGCGACTTTCTGGCCAATGCTGCCCAGCCCCAGGACGCCCAATGTCTTGCCGTGCAGGTCGCCGCCCAGGCCGACCTGCCATCCGCCCGCACGCAGTGAGTTGGCTTCGGCGAGCAGGTTACGTGTAGAGGCCATGATCAAGGCCCAGGTCAGTTCCGGTGCGGCGTGTTTATAGCTGTCGGTGCCGCACACCTGGATGCCCAGGGCCTTGGCTGCGGGAAGGTCGATGGCGGCATTGCGCATGCCGCCGGTCACCAGCAATTTGAGCTGGGGCAGCCCTTGCAGCAGGGCTTTGTCAAAGGTTGAGCGTTCGCGCATCAGGCAAATCACCTCGAACCCTTTCAAGCGCTCAGTCATGGTGGCGGTATCGGCGGGGTAGTCGTGGAGAAAATGCACCTTGCCCACGCTGTCCAGCGCCGACCAATCTGCCACGTCGCTGGCCACGTTTTGCCAATCATCCATCACTGCGATCTGTATCGACATGCACGCGGGCCTCGAAAAGTGGCAATTAAAGGGCGTTCAACCCGTGCAACAGGGCTTTATGAAACTGTTCCGGCTCTTCCACCTGGGGCGCATGGCCCAGGCCGGGGAACTCCACCAACGTGGCGCGGGGAATCAGCTTGGCCACCTGCTTGCCCAGTACCTCGTAATGACCAATTTTGGCCTTGACCGCCGCCGGCGCCACATCTTTGCCGATGGCGGTAGTGTCGCTGGTGCCGATCAGCAGCAGGGTGGGCACCTGCAAGTCTTTGAACTCGTAGTACACCGGTTGGGTGAAGATCATGTCGTAAATCAGCGCCGAGTTCCAGGCAACCTGAAGATGCCCCGGGCCTTGGTTCAGGCCGGCGAGCATGTCTACCCAGCGCTCGTACTCGGGTTTCCAGCGCCCAACGTAATAGGTGTTTCGCTCGTAGTTGCGTACACCGTCGGCGCTCAGTTTCAGCTCGCGCTGGTACCACTGGTCGACGCTCTGGTAGGGCACGCCGAGGGCTTTCCAGTCTTCCAGGCCAATGGGGTTCACAAGCCCCAACTGTTCGGTTTGCTGGGGGTACATCAGCGCATAGCGTGTGGCGAGCATGCCGCCGGTGGAATGGCCGATCACCGTGGCCTTTTGAATGCCGAGCTTTTCCAACAGTTGATGGGTGTTGGTCGCCAGTTGCTGGAAGCTGTACTGGTAGTGGTCGGGCTTGCTGGAGGTGCAAAAACCAATCTGGTCCGGGGCGATGACGCGGTAACCGGCGTCACTGAGCGCCTTGATCGAACCCTCCCAGGTAGCGCCGCAAAAATTCTTGCCGTGCATCAGCACCACGCTGCGGCCGTTTGGAGTGCCGGTGGCGGGGACGTCCATGTAGCCCATTTGCAGGGATTTGCCCTGGGATTGGAAGGCAAAATGATTCAAAGGGTAGGGGTATGCAAAGCCCTGCAACTCAGGGCCGTAGGTGTCAGCTAACACGGGCGCCGCGCTGACCGAAAACAAACCGGCTACGCATAATGTACGGATAAAAGGCATGGGTTTTGGCTCCGAGACAGATGCCCGGATGCTCTTTGCCCGCGATTAACGGGGGATTAACGCCCACTGCAACGTCAGCGCTGCGATTACGCCATAGCGCAGGCTTTTCGCCAGGGTTACCAGCAGTAGAAAACGCCACAACGGCTCACGCATCACCCCAGCCACCAACGTCAGCGGATCACCAATGACTGGCACCCAACTGAGCAACAACGTCCAGTGCCCCCAGCGTGCGTAATGGCTGCGAGCCTTGTCCAGCTGATTGGCGCTCACCGGGAACCAGCGTCGCTCTTTGAAGCGCTCGACCGAGCGCCCCAGCAGCCAATTGACCAGCGAGCCCAGCACATTACCCAGGGTGGCGATGCCCAGCAGCAGCCAAAGGTTGTAATGCCCGCTGAGCAGCAGGCCGACCAGCACAGCTTCCGACTGCAGGGGCAATAACGTCGCGGCGCCAAATGCCGCGCCGAACAGCCCCAGGTACCCCATCAACACCGGTCAGTGAGCCGGGTAGTCCGCTACCACCACGTCTTCGCCGTCGCGGGTCAAGCCAATGATTTGATACGCCTCGCTGCGTCCGTCTACTTCCATGCCTGGCGAGCCCAATGGCATGCCCGGTGCGGCAAGGCCCAGCAGGTCGTTGCGCTTGCGCAGAGCCAGGACCTGCTCGGCGGGTACGTGGCCTTCGACGAACTTGCCGTCGATCACCGCGGTGTGGCAGGAGCCAAGGCGTGGCGCCACGCCCAAGCGTTGTTTCACCGCGCTCATGTCGGCTTCAACGTGGTCGTTGACCTTGAAACCGTTGCTCTCCAAGTGGCTGATCCACTTCTTGCAGCAGCCGCAGTTGGCGTCGCGGTGTACATCGATGGGGATCAGTTCGGCGGCCTGGGCCAGGGTGGTGGTAAACAGGGCACTGAGCAGGGCCAGTCGCAATGGGGTTTTCATCGTGGGTCTCACTGAAGGCGCGGCAATAAGCCGGGCATTCTCCCTGCTTTTGCCGGCATGTTTGCAATGTGACGTCGTGGTAATGTTTCTAAATTATACGAACCCCGGATTGTCCAGCCGCTGCTTGAGCCGGTCCAACGCAATCGCCGACAACGCGACCATGCGCTCATGCAAAGACGCCAGTTGCAGTTCAGTCTCGTAAGTCAGCACCCGTTTGAACAGGGTGCCTCCCTGATGAGCGCGCAAGCAGTAATGGATGCAACCGTCAACCGCCAGGGAGGTGAACACGGTCTTGAACTCGCTGGGGCGGCGGGCGATTTGTACGCGGTAACTCATGGGGACGCGTATGCCCAGCAGGTCGATGATTTCGGTAAAACGCGTGCCGACCGGTAATGAGCCGGTGGTGCCGGTGTCGGCGCTGAGGGAGGTGGGGTGCCACTCGTGCCAGCGGTCGGGCTGGGTCACATAGTCATAAACCGCCTCGATCGGCGCCTGGATGAAGCGTTCCTGACTGATCTGCTCCAAGCGGACCGAATGCTCAGTCGCGTGCATGACACACCTCCTGTGTGGCGGTTTTTACACTAGGAGTTGTGAGAATAGTCTGACTCCCATGCTTTGCACGAGAGTCGGCAGACCGTTGATCAATCCCGCTGAGAACGGCCCCCACAAGGGTTTCCAGCAAACGCTAGATATCCAGCATGGCCAGCACTTCCTTGGGGTAACGCAGGCCTGCGGTTGCATTGGCAGGGAAGATTGCATCCAGCGCAGCCAGTTCGTCAGCGCTGAGAGAAATCGACAGCGCCTCCACATTCTCTTGCAGATAGGTGCGCCGCTTGGTGCCCGGAATCGGGATGATGTAATCGCCTTGGGCCAATACCCAGGCCAGCGCCAGTTGCCCGGCCGTGACACCTTTGTCTGCCGCCAGGCTCTTGACCTGTTCTACCAGCAGCAGGTTTTTCGCAAAGTTCTCCCCCTGAAAGCGCGGGCTGAAGCGTCGGTAATCATCGGCGCCGAAATCATCCGGGCTCTTCAAGGCGCCGGTGAGAAAACCTCGGCCCAACGGGCTGTACGGCACAAACGCGATGCCCAGGCGCTGGCAAGCGGCGAGGCAACCATTGTCTTGCTGGTCGCGGCTCCACAGCGAATATTCACTTTGCAGGGCGCTAATGGGATGGACCTTATGCGCCCGTTCCAGAGTAGCGGCGGACGCCTCGCTCAGGCCCAGATAGCGCACTTTGCCCTGTTTCACCAGGTCGGCCATGGCGCCGACCGTTTCTTCGATGGCCACGTCGGGGTCGATACGGTGCTGGTAGTACAGGTCCAGCGTATCCACCCCCAGGCGTTGCAAGGTGCCGTCGATGGCGTTGCGGATATACTCGGGCCGGCCATTCACCCCGCGCACTACGGGGTTGGCAGGGTCGCGCACAATCCCGAATTTACTGGCCAGGAAGACCTGGTCGCGCTTGCCGGCAATAGCCTTGCCGATCAGTTGCTCATTGGTGTGCGGGCCGTACATGTCCGCGGTATCGAGAAAGTTGACGCCCAGCTCCAGGGCGCGGTGCAAGGTTGCGGTGGCTTCGGTGGTATCGGTGCCGGGCGTGTAGAAATCGGTCATGCCCATGCAGCCAAGGCCGATGGCAGACACATGCGGGCCGTTTTTACCGAGTTGTCGAGTGTGCATAGGGAAGCTCCTTGTGATGAGGGGCCCATTGTTACCCTTGAAAAAATGCAGATAAACCCGCTAAAAGTGCTATCACTGTTCGTAATATCTAAACAATTCCCCACGGGAGCATTTTATTGGATCGTTTTAACGCCATGCGCGTGTTCACTCGGATTGTTGAATTGGGCGGGTTTGCCAAGGCCGCCGACAGCCTGCAATTGCCACGCGCCTCCGTGACGATCCTGATCAAGCAACTGGAGGCCCATCTCGGCGTGCAACTGCTGCAGCGCACCACGCGCCACGTCAGCCCGACCCTGGATGGCGCGGCGTACTACCAACGTTGCGTGCAATTGCTGACTGATCTTGAGGAAACCGAGGCGGTGTTCTCCACGCGGCGCCAGAACCCCCGGGGCACATTGAGCATCGATATGCCCTCAGGCATTGGGAGCTTGATTGTCATTCCGGCCTTGCCAACGTTCACCGCGCTGTACCCACAGATCGAGTTGGAGATCGGCCTCAATGACCGGCCAGTGGATCTGATTCGCGAAGGCGTCGATTGCGTGTTGCGCGGTGGTCCGGCCCTGGATGAATCGCTGGTGGCACGCCCCTTGGCGATGATGGAACAACTGACCCTGGCCAGCCCCGCGTACCTTGAACGCATGGGCACGCCCACTTGCCTGGAGCAGTTGGCGGGTCACCAAATGGTCGAGTACGTGTCCAGCGCCAGCGGTAAACGTTTTGGCCTGGAATTTCTGCTGGGCAGCGAGTTGCATCCGATCAACCTGCCGAAAGTGGTTGCCGTGAACAGCTCTGCCGGTTACTTCGCTGCGTGCGAAGCCGGCTACGGGCTGATCCAGGCACCTCGTTATCACTCCCTGCGCCAACTGGCCGAGGGCACGCTGGTGCAGGTGCTCCCTGATGTGGCAGTGCCGAAGATGGCGCTGACTGCGTTGTACCCGCCTCATCGGCAGTTGTCGCAGCGGGTGAGGGTGTTCGTCGATTGGCTGGTGCAGTTGTGCGCTCGGCCCGGCACCGGCTTGCAAGGCTAGGCTTGCGCCCTGCGATAGGCGCCAGGCTGTTGCCCGGTGACTTTATGGAAGGCTCGGGTAAACGCCGCCACCGATTGATACCCGGCCGCCAGCGAAACCTCGGCCACCGTCTGGTCCGCCTTGAGCAACCCACAGGCGTGGCGCATGCGGATCATCAGCAGCACTTGCCCGGGCGACTGCCCACACAGTTCGCTGAAGCGCTTGAAAAACGCCGAGCGCGACAACCCGGTACAGGCCGCCATGCTTTCCAGGCTCCAGGGCTCGGCGGGGCGGGCGATCAATTGCTCCAGCAAATGTGCGAACGCCGGTGCCCGGCCCAGCGCCGCAAGGCCGCCAAGCTCGGTGTTGTCGAGCACTTGCTGGCGCAGCACATACAGAAACAGCAGGTGGCACAGGCGCTCAAGCAGCGCGGAAGAGGGCGCTGGGGTGCGTGCGCATTCTTGCAGGATCAATTCGAACAGGTTGCGTGCAGCCATCAGCGACGGGTCGCCGGCGCGCAGGATGATCCAACTGGGCAGGGTGTCGACGATCAGCGTCGACAATCCGGATTGGAAGTGAAAGAAACCGCAGACTAGTCCTACGCCGTCCGTGGCCGTGCTATCGAGAGGCAGCATCGAGCGGCGTGGGCACTGCTGGGCGCCGGCCGCCGTGGCTTGGCCGGAAAGCCTGAAGGCAAAGTCACGCAGCAGGAACACCGCGTCACCATTGTTCAGGTGTTGGGGCGTTGGATCACCGTCGATATGCAGCCAGCATTCGCCTTGCACAATCAAGTGGAAGCTCGCCTGCGCCAGGCCATGGGTGCTCGCGTGCCAGTCACCACAATAACGGCCGACGTGAAACAGGCTGGTGTTGAGTTCGAGGCTATCTAATAACCAATCGACAAGTACATCGGACGAATTCATCTAATGGAAAGACTCAAGAGCAAGTAATCGCTACTTTAGCCTATTGAGCGCTTTTTTTAGAACCAACAGACTGGGGCATTCAAACCCAACAGGAGTCCACTTCATGTCCCGTGTACCGTTGCTCACGCCTGAAACCGCACCGGAAGCCGCCAAGCCCTTTCTGGAAAACGCGCTGAAAGGCTCGGGTTTTATCCCTAACCTACTGGGCGTACTGGCCAACGCACCGGCTGCGCTGGAAACCTACATCACCGTCTCCGGCTTGAATGCCAAGGCCGAGCTGAGCCTGGCCGACCGTGAAGTGGTGCAACTGATAGCTGCTACTACCCACGGTTGTGATTTCTGCGTCGCCGGCCACACGGCGGTTGCCCGCAACAAAGCCAAGTTGCCCGAGGAGGTGATCGAGGCCTTGCGCCGCCGGGGTGAGTTGCCTGACGCGCGCTATGAGACACTTGCCGCGTTTACCCGTGAAGTGATCGCCACCCGTGGGGATGTGAGTGACGCGGGCTTTGAGGCGTTCCGCGCCGCTGGCTACACCGACGGCCACGCGCTGGAAGTCATCCTGGGTGTCAGCCTGGCAACCCTGTGCAACTTCGCCAACGTGTTTGCCCGCACCCCGCTGAACCCGGAGCTGGCGCAATACCGTTGGGAAAAACCGGCCAACTGATTCGGCGTTGGCCCACCTGCTGTAAAAGGAGAGACATGAATGCTTGACCCAATCTTGAGCCGTTGGCTCGATGTTCAAGCGCAGGCCCTGGACGTGGGCAGTTGCGATCCACAGGAAGTGCTGCCACGGCTGGCAGAAGCCAATATTCTGAGAATCGGCGTGCCCACCCACCTGGGCGGCCTGGGCGGCGATGTGGCGGGTGCGGTCGAGGCCATCGCCAATGTGGCCAGCCATTCCCTGGCTGCGGCGTTTGTGTGCTGGGGCCAGCGCTCGTTTATCGAGTACCTGCTGCAGAGCCCCAATCAGCGCTTGCGCGAGCAGCTGATGCCAGACCTGCTCAGCGGCAAGTTGGCCGGCGCCACCGGGTTGTCGAATGCGATGAAGTTCCTGTCGGGTATCGAGACGTTGCAGATCAGCGCCGAGCCCAACGACCACGGTTGGATCCTCAACGGTCGCCTGCACTGGGTGACCAACTTGCGCAAGAATGGCTTTGTCGCTGCGGCGGCCATCGAGCATGCCGGGGGCGGCGCGCCATTTATCCTGGCCATTCCGGATTCGGTGGCCGGGTTGCAGCGCTCCCGTGACCTGGAGCTGCTCGGGCTGCAATCGAGCAACACCGCAGCGCTGGGCCTGGAAGGCGTGGAGCTGAGTCGCGAGTGGTTGTTGCACGAGGATGCGCGCAAGTTTTTACCGGCGGTACGCCCGGCGTTTCTAGGCTTGCAGTGCGGTATGTCGATTGGTTTGGCACGGCGTTCCCTGGCTGAAGTAGCCCACCATTTGGGCGCCAGTCGTACCGTGTTGCGCGACGAGCTGGAAGCCCTGCGCGCAACGCTGGATCATCTGGTCAACGAGCTTGAAAAGGGGCTGTTGGCCGGGCGCTTTACCGCCGAGCCCATACCGCTGTTCAAACTGCGTATCGCCTTGGCCGAAACCGCCGCCAGCGCTGTGCAGCTTGAACTGCAAGCCAGCGGTGGCAAGGCCTACCTGACCGCCCACGGCAGCGGCTTTGCCCGGCGCTGGCGCGAGTCGGCCTTTGTACCGATCGTAACGCCCAGCCTGGTGCAACTGCGTACCGAGCTACACCGCCAGGCCAATCTATGAGCCAGGCGGTATTGACGGCCCAGGGCATTTGCCTGGGGTATGGCAGCGGGCCGGTGTTGCAAGGCTTCGACTTGCACTTGCAACCGGGTGAAGTGGTGTCGATCCTGGGCCCGAGCGGCGTGGGCAAATCCAGCCTGCTGCGCGTGCTGGCCGGCTTGCAGGCACCTCAGGCTGGCCGCGTGCAGGTATTGGGCGAGCCGTTGAGCGGCCCGCATCCGCGCGTGGTGGTGGCTTTTCAAGACCCGAGCCTGTTGCCTTGGCTGACCCTGGAAAAAAACGTTGCCTTCGGCCTGGATTTCGCTCGCCAACCGCACTTGAGTGGTGAAGAACGCCGCCGTCGTGTTGATCACGCCATTGCAGCGGTGGGGCTGGAGCCTGCGCGCCAGCAGTTCCCGGCGCAATTGTCCGGTGGCATGGCACAGCGCACGGCACTGGCCCGCTGCCTGGCGCGTCAGCCACAAGTGTTACTGCTCGACGAACCCTTCGGCGCGCTCGATGAAGTGACTCGCGCCGATATGCAGCACCTGTTGCTCAAGGTCAATCGTGAGCAAGGCTCGGCGGCCGTATTGATCACCCACGACATCGACGAAGCGCTGTTGCTGTCGGACCGCATCCTGCTACTGGGTAACCGCCCGGCGCGGACGTTGGGCGAGTGGGCTATCGATTTGCCACACCCTCGGGAAGAACAGGTCGAGGCCATCGGCGCGCTGCGTATCGAAATTTTGAAAACCTTACGGCAGGCGGGCCGCCCTCAACCCAACCCCCTTGAACAACAGGAGTTTACTTATGTGTCTGGATGACCTGGCCCACTCGCGCCGTGACTTTCTCAAACTCTCCGCCGTGCTCAGTGCCGCCGGCGCCTTGCCTCTGCTGAGCAGCCTGCAGGCGCGTGCCGCCAACGAGCCCGACGCGCCGGTGCGTATTGGCTATCTACCTATCACTGACGCCACGCCACTGCTGGTGGCCCACAACAATGGCCTGTTCGAAGCCGAAGGCATCAAGGCCGAGCGCCCAGTGTTGTTGCGCAGTTGGGCCCAAGTGATCGAGGCGTTTATCTCCGGCCAGGTCAACGTGATACACCTGCTGTCGCCAATGACCGTATGGGCGCGCTACGGCAGTAAGGTCCCGGCCAAAGTCGTGGCATGGAACCATGTGGGCGGTTCGGGCTTGACCGTATCCCCAGGCATTACCGACGTGAAGCAACTGGGCGGCAAGTCGGTGGCGATTCCGTTCTGGTACTCGATCCATAACGTGGTGGTGCAGCAACTGTTCCGCGATAACGGCCTCACACCGGTCACCCGCGCCACCGGCAGTTCGATTGCTGCCAATGAGGTCAACCTGATCGTGTTGCCGCCCTCGGACATGCCTCCGGCCCTGGCCAGCAAACGCATCGACGGCTACATCGTCGCCGAACCGTTCAATGCCCTCGCAGAAAACCTCAAGGTTGGTCGCGTGCAGCGCTTCACGGGTGACGTGTGGCGAAACCATGCTTGCTGCGTGGTGTTCATGCACGAGCACGACCTGGCTAACCGTCCGGAGTGGTCGCAGAAGGTGGTGAACGCCATCGTCAAGGCCCAGGTGTGGACCCGCAACAACCGTGAAGAGGCGGTGAAGCTGCTGTCCAAGGATGGCCCGAACCGTTACACGCCCCATGCCGAACCGGTGTTGAGCAAAGTCCTGGCGCCGGTGGCCAGCGACCGCGCCTCCTACGTGGCCGACGGCGCGATCCAGCACGCCAACTGGGACGAGCATCGCATCGACTTCCAACCGTACCCGTTCCCCAGCTACACCGAAGAACTGGTGCGGCGCTTGAAGGACACCTTGATCGAAGGCGACAAAAAGTTTCTCACGGACCTGGACCCAGCCTTCGTGGCCAAGGACTTGGTGGACGACCGCTTCGTGCGCAACGCGATCGAAGCCGTGGGTGGCATGCAGACCTTCGGTTTGCCGGATGGTTATGAGCGGCACGAGGAGATCGGCGTTTGAACAACAGCAGAATCCCCGGCTGGTGGCTGGGGCTGAGTGGCTTGGCGGGTTTGTTGGTGCTGTGGTGGTTGGGCGTGAAAGTGTTCGGCGAGGCCGATGGCCTGTCGGCGCGCTTTTCCCTGGCGGCCACCGCCAGCAGCTTGTGGGAATTGCTCGGGCGGGGTGAGTTGTACCTGCATATCGCCGTGAGCCTGAAGCGTATTTTCGTCGGGCTGTTTATCGCGTTGTTGGTAGGCGTACCCCTCGGGCTGCTGGTGGGCAGTTCGCGTAACCTGGAGGCGGCGACCACGCCAGCGTTCCAGTTTCTGCGGATGATTTCGCCGCTGTCCTGGATGCCGATCGTGGTGATGCTGATGGGCGTGGGCGACCAGCCAATCTATTTCCTGCTGGCCTTTGCCGCTGTCTGGCCGATCATGCTCAACACCGCAGCGGGCGTGCGTCAGCTCGACCCGCGCTGGTTACAGTTGAGCAAGAGCTTGAGCGCCACGCGTTGGGAAACCTTGCGCCGGGTGGTCATTCCTGGCGTGGTAGGGCATGTGCTGACCGGCGTGCGCCTGGCCATCGGCATCCTGTGGATCGTGCTGGTGCCCTGCGAAATGCTCGGGGTCAGTGCGGGGCTGGGGTATTACATCCTCGACACCCGTGATCGGCTCGCGTATTCGGAGTTGATGGCGATGGTGGTGGTGATCGGGGTGCTGGGGTTCGCGCTGGATGCGTTTGCGCGTTGGTTGCATCGGCGGTGGGTGCATGGCGGCTGAGTGGTTGAAACCGGCGTCGAGGCTCCGAACCCGCCTGACGAGTAGGTAATGTCGATGCAGTAACGCGTGAAGCCCCCAAGCGTGCTGCACGCGTTGTGCACGAAGCGTTATCCGGATGCAGATCAGCGGCGCTGGTAACCGCCACCACCCTCATAGCGGTGATCATGCCAGCCCCCGCCGCGCGGGAAGAAGAAACAACCGCCCAGGCTCAGCATGATCATCAGTGGAACCAGCAGGATGAGTCGTCGCAGCATTTCACAGTTCTCCAAGGGGTATTCGCAAGGCCTGTCAGGCGGAGGGCAAGCCAAAACTTTTCATCGCCTGTAACATAAGACCCTGCCGAAACCGCGCCATCCCCGTGACTGGGTATGTGCTTGGCATGCACGGCGATACACAGTGGATACATTCTTCAGGTTCAGGAACTCGTCATGACCCAAAAGCAACGCTTGAAATACTCGCTTCTGATTGCCCTGGCTGTACTGGGCGCGATGTTCGGCCTGTCTTATCTGCAGAACGCAGGCGTGATCAGTGAAAAAACCTTCCAGTACCTGGCCATCGCGATTGCCGTGGTCGTCGTCGTGATCAACGGCATCATGCGCCGCAAGGTCAAGCCTAACTTCTGACGGGCGTCAGTCAGGCACGACCTTCGAGTACCTTGGCAGCCTCTTCATGGAGGCTGTAGCTCTTGTCAGCGTTGAGGGTGATCACGCCCTCGCTGCATAGACGCTTGAGCACCTCGCGCACGCTGAGAAACGACAACGGTATGCCCAGCTCCAGCAAATGGCTGTGCACGCCGCGTACCCCGAGGGTGCGCTGGTTGTCGGCGGCAGCGAGGAGGGCGTCGATGACCTTCAGCCGGATCAGGCTGGTGCGCAAACCGAAACACTTGAGCAAATGGCGGATGCGCTGGTTGCCCTGCTGTTCGGGCGCGTTACCGAACGCCCGTGCGTCGTTGCCATAGTGGGTATCTGCGGCCTTTGAATGTCCATCCGTGGGCACTTGCGGGTTATACATGCAAAAACTCCTTTTCAGAGCCTGATCAGGAAAAAGATGGTGCTCTTGGGTAATAAGACGAACGAGTGACGCAAATCATGAAACGATGGATGTAGAAAATTTGTCGGTATCAGGTTTGTCACATCCCCTGCGCCGTCGATAGGCAACCTTGTGCGGTTAAATTTTGCCGGGCGATGTGCGTTCTTACGGTGGGGTAACCATCCCTCGTAAGGCTGTTCAATTTGACTGTGGAGTCGGCGTGATTATTTCCAAGGGGTTGTCCAGAGTGGGCACGGCAGGGCTGTTACTCGCCTTGAGCCTGGCCGTATCGGCACGCGAGCAAGTGACGCAAACGTCGGCGGATATACGGCGTACCAGTTATGGCGTGCCGCATATTCGCGCCTCTGATGAGCGGGGCCTGGGGGTGGGTATGGGTTACGCCTATGCCCAGGACAACCTGTGCTTGCTGGCCAATGAAATAGTCACGGTCAATGGCGAGCGGGCGAGGTTTTTCGGGCCGGACCAGGCGACCCTGGAAGAGCGCAACAACCTTGCCAGCGATGTATTCTTCAACTGGCTGAATACACCCGAGGTCGTTGCGGCATTCTGGAAAGCCCAGACGCCCGAAATGCAACAGCGCATCGAAGGGTACGTGGCCGGCTACAACCGTTATCTCAAGGATAAGGGCGCACCCGCACAGTGCCAGGCCGCGTGGGTACGGCCCTTGGTAGTGCAAGACCTGGTGAAGTTGACCCGCAGGCTATTGGTGGAAGGGGGCATCGGCCAATTCGCCGAAGCCTTGGTCGGGGCAGCACCGCCGCAGGCCACCGCCAGTGTGCAGTCCGGTGCCAAAGCCTTTGCCACGGCCGCCGCCAACCAGCAACGCTTCACGCTGGATCGAGGCAGCAATGCCGTTGCCGTGGGCCGTGACCGCTCATTCAATGGCCGTGGCATGCTGCTGGCCAACCCGCATTTCCCGTGGGTGGGCGGCATGCGTTTTTACGAGATGCACCTGACCATCCCGGGCCAGTTGGATGTGATGGGCGCCGCACTGCCAGGGCTGCCCGTGGTGAACATCGGTTTCAACCAGCATGTGGCGTGGACTCACACCGTGGACACGTCCAAACACTTCACCCTGTACCGCCTGACCCTCGACCCCAAGGACGCCACCCGTTACCTGCTGGACGGCAAGTCCATCCCCCTGGATAAAACCGCCGTAACGGTACAGGTCAAGCAAGCTGACGGCAGCCTCAAGGCCGTGACCCACACCGTCTACAGTTCGCAGTTCGGCCCCGTGGTGCAATGGCCGGGCAAGCTCGACTGGGACAACCACTACGCCTTCAGCCTGCGCGACGCCAACCTGGGCAACGACCGGGTGCTGCAACAGTGGTACGCCATGAATCGCGCCGGTAGCCTCAAGGAGCTGCAAACCTCAGTGCATACCCTGCAAGGCATCCCCTGGGTCAACACCCTGGCCGCCGATGACCAGGGCCAAAGCCTGTACATGAACCTGTCGGTAGTGCCCAACGTCAGCGCCGCCAAGCTGGCAAAATGCAGCGACCCACGGGCCGGCCTGCAAATGATCATACTCGACGGCGCCCACAGCGCCTGCGCGTGGGACATCGACCCGCGCGCGGCCCAGCCGGGTATCTTCCCGGCCGACCAGTTGCCCCAGTTGCAACGCACCGACTACGTGCAACACTCCAACGATTCCGCCTGGATGGCCAACCCCAAGGCGCCGCTAAGTGGCTTTTCGCCGGTGATCAGCCAGGACAACATCGGCCTCGGCCCGCGTGCGCGCTTCGCGCTCCAGCGCCTGCAAACCCTCGAGCAGCAGCCGATCACCGTCACTGATCTGCAAGACATGGTCATGGACAACGAGGTGTACCTGGCGGGCCAAGTCATGCCCGACCTGCTGACGTTCTGCGCCAAACACCTGGGCACTGACGCCGCTACGCTACAGCCGCTGTGCACCAGCCTGAAAAACTGGGACCAGCGCGCCAACCTCGACAGCGGCGTCGGCCTGGTGCACTTCATCAACCTGGTGCAGCACCTGCAGCAAATCCCTGACGCCTGGCGCGTGGCCTTCGACCCGGCCCATCCCCTGACCACCCCTAGCGGCCTCGCCATCGACCGCGCCCCGGTCGCCAAGGCCCTGCGCGCAGCCATGCTGGCCTCCAGCGCTGAGGTCAGCAAACTGGGGCAGACCCGCTGGGGCGATATCCACGTCTCCGGCCAAACCCCCATCCACGGCGGCCCGCAAGAACTCGGTATCTACAACGCCATGCAAACCGTGCCCCGCGCCGACGGCAAACGCGAAGTCGTCAGCGGCACCAGCTACCTGCAAATCGTCAGCTTCGACGACAAAGGCCCCAACGCAGTCGGCGTCTTGGCATTCTCCGAGTCCAGCAACCCGGCGTCCGCCTATTCAAAGGACCAGACCCAAGCCTTCTCCGAGAAAAAACTGCGCCCATTGCCCTTCACCGAGGCCCAGATCAAGGCCGACCCGCACTACCAAATCCACACGGTGAAGGAGTAGGGCAGAGGCGCAACCCCTTGATGCCAAGGCAGAATATTTTTTGAAATCAAGGGGTTGCAGGCATAGGCAAATGAGTACATAATGGCGCCCATCGAACGCAACGAAGCATTAAAAACTTCAATGTATTCAATGAGTTAGAGTAGAGGCAGGCTTCACGTAGCCCACTCAAGTTTGTATGCGGTGAATGTCAGCAACCAGGGCATTGATCGTTTGAGGCCGAGTAGCAAAATGGTTATGCAGCGGATTGCAAATCCGCCTACGCCGGTTCGATTCCGACCTCGGCCTCCACTCTTGAAAACCCCGTAGATTAACGTCTACGGGGTTTTTTATTGCCTAAAATGCAGCAATACCGCCACCGCCCTGATTCCGTGAAACTGATCGAAGCGAATGATGTCCGATTGCTATCGGCCAAGGAAGAGGTCCGCCAAGCGCGCATTGGGTCTACGCTCAGTAAAGCCTCAAGCGACCTCCTCATGCCGGTTTAGCCGCGCGCTTATCCTGCCAGCGCAGGATAACGTCCGCACTCATCAAAGCTGACAGAGTGACCCATGAAACAAAAAATTCTTCTTGTAGCCGTGTGTGCTGCACTCATCCAAGGCTGTGCCGCCCCTTCCAAAAGCCATGAAGAATCACCTTCAATGCCTATTACCTCAGCAGCTGTAGCCCAGCCGACCTTATCCGCTTACGACTGGAACCTGGTCTCGGCAACGGATGCGTCGGGCAAGCCTCTTGTGGCGATGAACAAAGGCATCGAGCGCAAGTTGCGCGTTGCCTTCGGTGACAAGAACCTGAGCATCAGCGGTGGCTGCAATCGTCAGTTCGGCGGCTTTCACTATCAGGACGGAGTTCTGAAGGTTCAGCCACTGGCCTCTACGCTGATGGCCTGTGACAAGAGCCTGATGGACCTTGATGCCCAAGTAGGGCGGCTGTTCAAGGGTGATCTGCGCGCTGTGATCACCGGCGATAACGTGGCGCCGATGCTGCAACTGACGACAGCGGATGGCTCGGTGCTCAAGCTGCAAGGCGAGGCCACCCCGCAGACCCGCTACGGTAGCGAGGGTGAGGTCAAGTTTCTGGAAGTGGCGGCCAAGACGGTCAAGTGCAGCCATCCTTTGATCCCAGGTTATCAGTGCCTGCAAGTGCGCGAGCGTCGCTATGACGACGCGGGCCTGCAACTGGCGACCCAAGACACCTGGCATCCGCTGTACCAGCCTATCGAAGGCTTTGTGCATCATGACGGCGTGCGCACTGTGCTGCGGGTCAAACAGTACGAATGGAAGAATCCGCCAGCGGATGCGCCTTCGACGGTCTACGTGTTGGATATGGTGGTCGAGCAGGACGCTTCTGGCAGCAAGTAAGCGAACACAAACCCCGTAGATCAGCGTCTACGGGGTTTTTTATTGCCTGTGATTTATGCGTGTTTTCGACGAGTGACACGTCTAGATCAAGGGTCCTGGGTCGATCAGGGGTTGTCACGTGCGGATTTGCCGACTACCCTGAAAATGTTTGAATTATTACAAACAATTTCGGTGTGACTGTTTTTTAGGTCATACGGCTTCAGGACGAGGAACGAAAAATGTTTTCACATGAAGGTACTGCACTAGAGCTGTTGGTCTTGGTTTTTGGCGTCACTGGGTTATTGTTGATCGCCTGGTTTATTCACCATCAATACGAGCTAAAGTCGCGTAGGCATGTAAAAAAACAACATGTTTCTGGCCAGCAGCGTGAAGCTCAGAGCCGCTGACTGTCCCTTCACCCGTGCCAGCCTTTACGGCTGGCTTCAGCATCCGGTTTTCAATGGACTGCAAGGTTTTCCCGAGCCCACTGCTCAGCAGTGGTGACAGGAATCGATTGTTGCTCGTTGAACGTGGCCGCCTTAGGCCAGGCCACACCATTGCCTTGTGCGAATACAGCACGGTACTTCTTGATGTGGTGCGTGGGGTCTTTTTCCAGTGCCTGCATGAGATAGTCAACCGTCCACACGTTGCGTTTGAACGGGCGATCCAGAACGCGTTCCAGCATGCTCGCAACCTGCCCATACGTGACGGTGTCGCCGGCGAGATAGACAATCTGATTGCGCATGCGCGGTTCGAAGAACACGATTTGCGCTGTCAGCGTACCGATGTCGTCCGGTGTCGTGAGCGTCACGCTGTTCTCGAGGCTGCCCAGGGCGTTCACTGTGTTGTTGTCGAAGTCGACGACCTCGAACACCGGCTCGAACAGGAAGCTGGTGAACATGCCTGTCGAGATGATGACCCATTCAGTGTTGTCCTGGGCGCGCAGCAACTCACGCACATCCAGTTGGGCATCGAACAGATCCTGGGGGCTGCCCCGGCCAATCACTTCGAAATCCACGCCAAACTGCCAGGGGAAGTAGCGCTTCACGCCGGATTTGAGTGCGGCGGTTGCCAGCTTCATCGGGGTTTCTCGGCCCGCGATCATGCCCGCGCAGCCGATCACGGTATCGAAGCGTGCGAAGACCTTGGCAAGTTGATCGATTGAGTCGTTCACCAGATCTGCGGCGACCATCTGGATGCCCAGGCTGCGCAGCTCATCGATGTCTGCCTTTTTCTCGGGCGCTTGAGTGTTGATGGTCGATTCCCTGAGTAATACGCTGATGGTGGAACCGGGCGCGCGTTTGGCCTCCCGCGCCAGGTTGCGCAAAACCGGCAGGCCGAGTTCGCCGGCACCTAGAACGAGGATCGATTGAGGGGGAAGTGGGGTCATTTCAGGCATGATTTCTCCGCAGGCCTGTTGGCGATAAGATGAGCCCATGCTGGCACGATTCGGCAGCGCTCATAAGAAGGCACACGTGTGATACCAGGGGTAGAAATGACCGATCAGGAAACGCTCAGCCAGGCAGAAGTTATCTGCCAGTCGCTCAGAGAGGAGGACGATGGCGTCAGGCGTGAAGTCCTTGCTCATGCCGGTAGCCGCTGGGCATTGGGCATCCTGCATGCCCTGGGTGTGTACGGTGCAATGCGTCATGCCGAGATAAAACGACAGATGACGGGTGTGACTCAGCGCATGTTGACCAAGACGCTTCGTGCCATGGAGCGCGATGGTTTGTTGGTTCGGCGCGAGTTCGGTGAAATTCCTCCCCGCGTCGAGTACGAGCTGACGCCGCTGGGCAGGGAGCTTTTGATTCGCATGTCGCCTATCTGGACCTGGGTGGTGGAAAACGTGGAGGACTTTCGCAAGGCTCGGCGTATTTTCGACAGTCAGGAAGGCAAAAAACCGGCATGGCAGGTTCCCACACCGGTTCCCGATGCGCCTCGGTAAGCGCTACTTCTCGATGAAGGCTTTGCAAGTGTATGCCTCGATCCATCCCTAGCTGTACGGGGCGCAGCGCGCCATAACCCACTACTGTCGCAGGCACATCACCACCGCTTGGATGCCGCGCCATGTTCATGTCTACCAGCCTGTTATCAGCCTTCGTGCTGTTCGCTTTTGTCTCTTCGATCACCCCAGGGCCCAACAACACCATGTTACTGGCCTCAGGCGTGAATTTCGGCTTTCGACGTTCGATGCCTCATGCGCTGGGGATCAGCATTGGCTTCATGCTGTTGGTGATTTGTGTGGGGCTGGGCTTGGGCGAGGTGTTCAAGCTGTTTCCGTGGGCCTACACGCTATTGCGTTATGTCGGCGCCGCGTATTTGTTGTATCTGGCGTGGAAGATTGCCAATGCGGGCGGCATGTCTGATAACCCGGATGAGCATGGCAAGCCGATGACCTTCCTCGGTGCGGCGGCCTTCCAGTGGGTCAACCCCAAGGCGTGGATCATGGCGCTGGGGGCGATCACTACCTACACGCCGGCCGAGGGTTATGTCACCAATGTGCTGGTGATCGCCCTGGTGTTTGCGGTGGTCAATTTGCCGAGCGTGTGTGTATGGGTGGGGTGTGGCAGCGGCTTGCGCAACTTGCTGCGTAAGCCGCGCTGGTTGCGGTTGTTCAACTGGTCCATGGCCGGGCTGTTGGTGCTGTCGCTGTATCCGATGCTGTTTGTGGGCTGAGGTGGCGTAGGTAACGCGTTGATTGTCAGGCCGTCATCGCAGCATAGGTATCTACATAACTTCGGCACGACGCTAAATCTGTGGCGAGGGAGCTTGCTCCCGCGACGGCCTGGCAGCCGACACAGATATAACTGACGCGCCGCGATCCAATGTGGGAGCTGGCTTGCCTGCGATGACCATAGGTATCTACACAGCTTTGCAAAGCACCCGTAGCAGCCGACGGTAACCACGATGCGAAGCGAGTCGCTCTTGATCTGCTTTTGATCTTAGGCGCCCCGTCAAACCACGCTGGCCGGAATCAAAAGTGAGCCGCTGTAAAAGCGGAACCCTAAGTGGCCGCTACCGCAGGAATGGATATGTACACGGTCCAACTGAGTTGACCGTCAGGCCGTCATCGCAGGCAAGCCAGCTCCCACATTTAGGTCTCGGGGCGTCAGGTAGATCACCGTCGGTTGGCAGGCCGTCACGGGAGCAAGCTCCCTCGCCACGATGCGGGATTAGACCGGCGAGATGGTCGCCAACATGCCGATGCCAATGGTCAATACCAAAAAGCCGAACAGGAAAATAGCCATCTTGGTCATAAGGCCTCCGAGGGGAAGGGGACGACAGGAGTGTCGGGATGGGGCTATTGTCCGCCTCAAGCGGTTTTCAATACAGGCGCAGATCGAAAAGAAAAAACCGTATCAGATCACCGCGCAGCGCCTGGGCCGTGGCTTTTCAAGCGAACAGTTTTTATCAAGATCAGTGCAATGGCCGCTGCCAGCCTCGAGCGTCACCTGAGACAGGCACTGCATTTGCCCCTAAGATAGCCCCCACTGCACAACAATAAGCGTGGGCCGACCCTCGATGGAAAGACGCCAGTTCAGCGGTGGCATGCAAGGCAAGAACCTGCGCTACCTCAGTGATAATCCCCAGCAATCGACGCCGGTCACCCGTGTCGGTTTTTTGCTGCTCGAACACTTCTCCTTGCCGGCCTTCACCCAGACCCTCGACACGCTGGTGACCGCCAACCTGTTGCGCCCTGATCTGTTCGCTACGCGCACTTTCGGGTGGGGCGAGGGCGAAGTCATCAGCGACTTGGGCCTGATCATTCGCCCGGATGCGAACCTGATGCTGGCGAGCTTGCAGGACTTGGACCTGTTGGTGATCTGCGGTGGTTTTCGCACCGAACTCAAGGCCAGCGAGCCATTTATCCAATGGCTGCGCAGTGCGGGTGAAGCGGGCGTGCGCCTCGCCGGTTTGTGGAACGGCTCGTGGTTCCTCGGGCGTGCGGGGCTGTTGCAGGGTTACCGCTGCGCCATCCATCCCGAACATCGGCCGGCACTGGCCGAAGTGTCCAAGGCGGCGCAGGTCACCAGCGAACCCTATGTGATCGACCGCGACCGCCTCACCGCGTCCAGCCCCTCGGGGGCTTTCCATATGGCCTTGGACTGGATCAAGAGCCTGCATGGCAAAGCCTTGGTCGAAGGCATCGAAGATATCCTGGCGTTCGAAGAGTCGCGCTACCGCCGTATCAAACCCACTGAAAATATGTGTGTCAGCGCGCCGTTGCGCGAGGTGGTGAAGTTGATGGACGCCAACCTCGAAGAACCCCTGGAACTCGATCAACTCGCCGTCTACGCCGGCCGTTCCCGCCGTCAGCTGGAGCGCCTGTTCAAAGAACAGCTGGGCACCACGCCGCAGCGCTACTACATGGAACTGCGCGTCACTGAGGCGCGACGCCTGTTGCAGCACACCGAGTTATCCCAAGTGGATGTGCTGGTGGCGTGCGGGTTTGTCTCGCCGAGCCATTTCAGCAAATGCTACAGCGCGTATTTCGGCTATCGCCCCTCCAAGGAGAAGCGGTTGGTCAAGTAGCCTGGCGGGTGTAGCAAGATTTTCACGAGGAGTGGCAATGGATATCACGCTTTTGGATCGTTATCGCGGCAGCCTACTTGGGCTGGCGTGTGGCGATGCTGTAGGGACGACGGTTGAATTCATGCCCCGCGGCAGCTTTTCTCCCGTGACGGATATGCTAGGCGGCGGACCGTTTAGCCTCAAGCCTGGCCAATGGACTGACGATACGTCCATGGCACTGTGTCTGGCCGAAAGCCTGTTGCGCAAAGGCGGTTTTGACGCGATGGACCAGATGGGACGTTATCTGAATTGGTGGAAGTGGGGTTACTTGAGTTCTACCGGAGAGTGCTTTGATATCGGCATGACGGTTCGCGAAGCGTTGGAGCAATTTCAGCAAAGTGGCAACGCTTTTGCGGGCTCAACGCATCCGTATTCGGCCGGCAATGGTTCGATGATGCGCCTCGCACCTGTCGTGTTGTTTTACTTTCCAGATAGGGCGGACATCCACCTGTTTGCCGAGCAAAGCTCGCGAACTACGCATGCCGCGCAGGAGGCTATCGAGTGCTGCCTGCTGCTGGCCGAGGCTATCAGCAATGCCCTGAGCGGTGTTCCAAAGAAGCAGGTGCTGAGTTTTTCCCACACCGCGCTGTCGGCCCCTAAGATCAAGGCTATCGCCTCTGGCGATTATCGCGATAAAACCTCTGCTCAAATCGTTGGCTCAGGTTATGCGGTGGCTTCGCTGGAGGCCGCATTCTGGTGTTTCGATCAGACCTCAAATTTTGCTGAAGCGATACTCGCTGCCGCCAACCTTGGGGATGACGCAGACACTACTGCCGCAATCGTTGGGCAACTGGCGGGGGCGTATTACGGCGTCCAGGCTATCCCTGTCGGTTGGTTGAACAAGCTATGGATGCGCGATGAAATCCAAGAAACGGCTGATGCGTTATTCAGCACTTCGCGCTTACCACGGTAAGGTTTAGAAACGATCTAGCCGATAAGGCTGTAGTTCTGGCACCCGCTCACCCGCAGCAAGTTGCCCAACCCACTCGGCCGTCACCGCCGCTTGTGTCAGTCCCAAATGCTGGTGACCAAATGCAAGCAGCACTTTGCCTTCGCACACCCGGTCAATGATCGGCAGCGAGTCGGGCAGGGAAGGGCGAAACCCCATCCAGGGCGTGGCTTCGCTGTCGCTCAAGTCGTGTTGGAACAGCCCTTTGCTCAACCGGTGCAACTGCCAGGCCCGTTGCATATTGGCTGGGCGGTCGAGGCCGGCGAATTCGACCGTGCCGGCCAGGCGCAGGCCACCGGTCATGGGCGTCATGATGAATTTGCGCTCCAGTGAAGTGACCGCGAAGGGCAGGCGCTGTTGTTCCTGGGGCAGCATCAGGTGGTAACCGCGTTCGGTGTCCAGCGGCACTTGTTTGCCGGTGAGAGCTGCGGTGAGTTTGGCCGAGTGGGCGCCGCAGGCAATCAGCACTTGCTGCGCTGTCAGTACGCCTTGGTCGGTCATCAGGGAAACGCCGCTAGCCTCCAGCCGTCCGTCCAGAACGCGCTGCTGAAGAAATTGCACCCCCTCAGCCTTGGCCGCGTTCACCAGTTCGCCAACCACCGTGTACGGGTCCAGAAAATGTCCGGTAGCGGGAAAGAACAAACCGCCTTGTATGGCGTCGCTCAGTTGCGGCGCAGCCTTGCGCACCGCATCGCCGCTCCAGAAGTCCACGGCGACGCCTTGCTGCCGCATGCGTTGCTGCACTGCATCCAGTGCAGCGCGGGATTCGGCGCGCTCATACACCAACAGCGAACCGTCTTCACGCAGCAATGGCGCTTGCCCAATCGATTGCAGCAAGCGTTGCCACGCGCCCAGGCTGCCTTCGTTCAGCGCGCGAAGGCCGGCTACGGTGCGCTGATAACGCACTGGCCGCAGGTTCAGCAGCAGGCGAATAAACCAGGGCAGGGCGCGGGGCAGGTAGGTCCAGTCCAGGCGCAGCGGGCCCATGGGGTCCAGGAGCATGGCGGGCAAGCGCTTGAGGATCGACAGGTCGGCGATGGGAAACACCTGTTCCGTCGCCAGGTGGCCGGCGTTGCCGTAGGAGGCACCCATGCCGGGTGCCTGCGGGTCGAGCACGACGACTTGGCGGCCTTGGCGTGCCAGCTGCAAGGCGCAGGCGACGCCGATAATGCCGGCGCCGACTACGACGATGTCTGCTTGCTTGGGATCGGCCATGATTATGCTTCTCGCTGGCCGTCGAGCAGGCGCCGCAACCGCAGCGGGTTGTCGTGCTGCAGCGCGGTGGGAAGCAAGGTGTCCGGGAAGTCCTGGTAACACACCGGGCGCAGGAACCGCAGAATCGCCGCCGTGCCCACCGACGTACTCCGCGCATCCGAAGTCGCCGGAAAGGGCCCGCCATGCACCATGGCGTCGCACACTTCTACGCCGGTCGGCCAGCCGTTCACCAGCAGGCGCCCAGCCTTGCGCTCCAGCACCGGCAGCAATGCCCGCGCCTGTGGCAGGTCGTGGTCATCCATGTGCAGGGTTGCGGTGAGTTGACCTTCCAGGTGCTCGGACACCCGGCGCATTTGCTCGACATCACGGCACTGCACCACCAGCGAGGCGGCGCCGAATACTTCGGCTTGCAGGTGTTGATTGTTCAGGAACGCCTCGGCCTGGGTCACGAACAGATGGCCCTGGCCCTGGTTCGGCCCGGTCGCTGGCAAGCCCTTGGCGGCGATGTGAGCGTGCTGTGCCAGGGTCTTCAGGCCGGTTTCGTAAGTGCTGAAGATGCCCGGTGTGAGCATGGTCTGGGACGGGCAACGCGAGAGCCGCTCACTGGCAGACTGAATAAAACGGTCCAGAGCGGCGCCTTGCAGGGCAATCATCAGGCCAGGGTTGGTACAGAACTGGCCGGCGCCTTGGGTCAGCGACGCGACGAATCCTTCGGCCAAGGCTTCGCTCCGAGCTTCAAGCGCAGCAGGAAACAGGTACACCGGGTTGATCGAGCTCATTTCTGCGTACACCGGGATCGGCTCCGGGCGTGCCTGCGCCGCTTGGCACAGGGCAATACCGCCACTGCGCGACCCCGTGAAGCCCACAGCCCGGATGCGCGGGTCGCGCACCAATGCGATACCCACCTCGTTACCCGCACCATAGAGCAGTGAAAACACACCCTCCGGCAAGCCACAATCTTTGACCGCCCGGGCGATGGCGCGGCCCACCAGCTCGCTGGTGCCGGGGTGCGCGTTATGCGCCTTGACGATCACCGGGCAACCGGCGGCAAGGGCCGATGCGGTATCGCCGCCCGCCACGGAGAAGGCCAGAGGGAAGTTGCTGGCACCGAACACGGCTACCGGGCCCAGGGCGATATGGCGCTGGCGCAGGTCGGCACGGGGCAGGGGTTGGCGCTGGGGCTGTGCGGTATCGACGCGCACGTCGAGCCATTCGCCCAGGCGCACGGTGCGGGCAAAAGCGCGCAGTTGCCCGCAGGTACGGCCGCGTTCACCTTCAATGCGTGCGCGAGGCAACCCGGTTTCGGCGCAGGCGCGTTCGATCAACTCATCGCCCAAGGCTTCGATGTGGCTGGCGATGGTTTCAAGCAACGCGGCGCGATCTGCCAAGGTGGTTTCGCGGTAAGCGTCGAACGCGGCCCACGCCAGTGCGCAGGCCTGGTCGACGTGCTGCTCATCCCCGCAAGCGTAGGCGGGTTCCAGTGGGGTGTTGGTAGCGGGGTTGATCGCCCGGATCGCATCGCGATGGCCGCAAACCGATTGCTGACCGATCAGCATCTTGCCTGTCAGAGTCATGGGGACATCCTGGAAAACAGAGGAGTGTTGTAGGTGCGAGCTTTTGTGGCGAGCAAGCTTGCTTGCGCTGGGGTGCGAAGCGCCCCCAATAAAAGCCGGAGACTGCTGCGCAGTCAGCGGGAGCAAGCTCCCTCGCCACAGCAAGCTCGCTCCTACACAAAATCAAACGACGTTCTGTTCGGCCGACCAGTTGGCATACCACTGGCGGAACAGCGCGTACTGCTGCTCGGCATACCGGCGCTGGGCAGCGCTGAGCTCGTCGGTTTCGTTGAAGTGCAGGGCGTAACCCTGGTTGCCGTTGAGCACCATCAAATGCTTGTAATACAGCACCAGGTCGCAGCCCTCGTCGAACGATGACAACACCGCCAGTGCAGCTTCCAGTTCGCGGGCCTGGCGACGCGCCTTGGCATCGCCCTTGGCGGCCTTTTTGCTCAGGGCCACCAGTTGCAGCACCTCGCGCGGCAGTGCATTGCCGATGCCGGTGATAGCGCCGGTGGCGTTGCAGTTGACGAAGCCGTGTACCACCTGGGTGTCGACGCCGACCATCAGGGTCACATCATCATCCTGGGAGGTGATGTTTTCGGCGGCGTAGCGCAGGTCGGCTGCGCCGCCGAACTCCTTGAAGCCGATCAGGTTCGGGTGTTCGCGGCGCAGTTCGAAGAACAGGTCGGCGCGGGTGGCGAAACCATAGTAGGGGCTGTTGTAGATCACCGCCGGCAGGTTGGGGGCGGCGTTGAGGATTGCTGCAAAGTGGGCCTTTTGCGCAGTGACCGAAGCCCCTCGGGACAGCACGCGGGGAATCACCATCAAACCATGGGCGCCGACGTTGGCGGCATGGGCTGCGTGGGATACGGCTTCACGGCTGTTCACCGCCCCCGTACCGACGATGGTCGGCACACCCGCAGCCACCAGGCGCGCCACGCCTTCCTGGCGCTGGGCCTCGGTGAGCAGCGGCCAGTCGCCCATGGAACCGCAATACACCACGGCACTCATGCCGATGTCGATCAGCTCGCGGCCCTTGGCCACCAGTGCGTCGAAGTCCGGTTGGCGCTCGGCGGTGCAAGGGGTCATCAGGGCGGGCATGCAGCCGGTGAAGATGTTGTCGCTCATGGTGCTAACTCCGGTTTCAGTTGAATGAATAATGGGCTCAGATGCCCCAGGCAAACGGGTCTTGTTCGTCGATCAGCAAAGTGCTGTCGGCGGTCATGTAGGCGCGGCCGGTGATGAATGGGCGTACGCGTTCGCCGTCCCATTCATAGCGGCCCAGGAACTGGCTGCCGGTGATGCTGGCTTGTACCCAGGGTTCTCCTGCGGCCAGTTTTGCGTCGGCGGCCAGGCAGGCGAGCTTGGCGCTGGTGCCGGTGCCGCAGGGGGAGCGGTCATAGGCTTTGCCGGGGCACATCACGAAGTTGCGGCTGTCGGCGTGGGCGTCGTCGGCGAACAGTTCGATATGGTCGATCAGCGCACCGTCTGCGCCACGGATGCCTTGGGCTTCGAGGGCGTTGAGCATGGCCCAGGTGTAGTCGGTCAGGGCCTCCACGTTGTCCATCTGCAACTCATGGCCGTGGTCCGACACCAGGAAGAACCAGTTGCCGCCCCAGGCGATGTCGCCCAGCACCACGCCATGCCCAGGCACTTCAACCGGCACCTGCTTGCGGTAGCGGTAAGCGGGCACATTGCGCAGGGTCACGCTGCCGTCCTCGTGCAAGGTGGCCGCGACCGGGCCGACCGGCGTGTCAAGGCTGTGCACGCCCGGTTGGATCAGCCCCAGGTGGTGCAGCGAGGCAACCAGGCCGATGGTGCCATGGCCGCACATGCCGAGGTAGCCGGCGTTGTTGAAGAAAATCACCCCGCAGGTCGCCCCCGGCGTGACTGGCGCACAGTACAGCGCGCCTACCAGTACATCGTTGCCCCGTGGCTCCAGCAGGCAGGCGCGGCGCCATTGATCGTGGTGGGTGCGCAGGTGCTCCAGTTGCTCGGCGATCGAGGCACCGACCAGTTCGGGAAAGCCGCTCATGACCAAGCGTGTAGGTTCACCGCCGGTGTGTGAGTCAATCACATGCAGCCGTTTCATAAGGCGCTCCATCAGTGGGTAGTCGGGGATAGTGGGGCGCTGTAGTGCGCGTCGCTGACGGCTTCGCTTTCGTCCTCTTCCTGCTCCAGGCGTACCCAGTGGGCGGGTACACCGGTGGCGGCGCCCCAGTAGTAAATGCCCAGGGCGCAGGCCGCCACCACCAGGGTGTCAAACGGGTGGCTGATCACCCCGATACCGCCAAAGCTGCCGAGTTTGGAGAGCAGGATGGTCACGGCGTAGAAGCCGATCAGCCAGGCCGAGGAGCGTACTTGTTGCTTGAGGTTCAGGTGCGCGGTCGGCACCCAGCGCGCGCACAGCAGGTACACCACAAACATCAGGATTTGCAGGCCCAATAGCCACGACACCGTGCTCCAGCCCGACCAGTAGACGATCAACGCAGCGATGATGAATGACAGCGGGCCCAGCACCGCCATGCCCTTGACCCGAAACGGGCGCGCCATGTCGGGTGCATTGCGGCGCAGGGCGGCGACTGTCACCGGGGCCACGGCATAACTGAGGATCAGGGCGGCAGACACCACGTTAATCAGCGCTTCCCAGGACGGGAACGGCAAGGTCCAGAACACCGACAGGCCAAAGGTCAGCCACAGCGCCGGGCGCGGGATGCCGGACTTCTCATCGATGCGCGTGAAGATCTTGAAAAAGGTGCCGGTCTGCGCCCATCCATACACCACGCGCGGGGTGGCGTTCATGTAGATGTTGCCGCAGCCGCTGGGGGAGATCACTGCATCGGCCACCACCAGGTAGGCCAGCCAGCCCACGCCCAGCGCCAGGGCGATATCGCGATAGGGCAGGGCCAGTTCCTTGCTGATGCCGGCCCAGCCATTGGCGAGCATTTCGGTAGGCACGCCGCCGAGGAACGCGGTTTGCAGCAGCACATAGATGGCCGTAGACAACAATACCGAGAGGATCAAGGCGATGGGGATGGTGCGCTGTGGGTTTTTCACTTCGCTGGCCACCGAAATGATCGGCGTCAGGCCCAGGTAGGCAAAGATCACCCCGCCTGCCGACACGGCCATCTCGATGCCCGACAAGCCGAACGGTGCAAAGCCATGCACCTGGAAGTTCTCCGGCTTGAAGAAGGTGAACAGCACGCCGATCACCAGCAACGGCACGATGAACTTGAATACGCTCACCAAGTTATTGGCGATGGCAAAGGTCTTCACGCTGCGGTAATTGAGCACAAAGAACAGGCACAGCAAGGCAAATTGCACCAGCCAGCCCAGGGTGGTGGGGTCGCTGGAGCCGGCCTTGGTCAGCTCTGGAAACCAGGCTGCCGCATATTGACGCGAGGCGACCACTTCAATTGCCACCAGGCTGGAAAACGCGATCAGCGTGATAAAGCCCATCAGGTAGCCCAGCAGCGGGCCATGGGAATACACCGGGTAGCGCACCACGCCGCCAGCGCGGGGTAGGGCGGCGCCCAGTTCGCAGTAGACAATGCCCAGCAACAGCACGGCGAAACCGCCCAGCAGCCAGGAAAAAATCCCCGCCGGGCCTGCGATGGCAGACACGTGACTGGCGGCGAACAACCAACCCGATCCGAAGATGGCTCCCAACCCGATAAAGGTGAGGTCCATCAGTGACAGCTGTTTCTTGAACTTGCCTTGGCCTGACATAGCGGCGCCTTCTTGTGAGTTATTGGATAGGCATGCAGTGGCGCTATCCTGAACCCATCAGGCAGGCTGACGATTGATGTTTTGCGCAGGGATGGATGACGAATTCAGCACAATTTGCCGCGCTCGACAGCGCTCGCCCCATGCCTCAATCTGCTGGCTGTCGACGAATAAAGGGGCTGAGAAAGTCATGTTGCAAAGCGCGTTCGCGAGCCTTTTCCAAGGCAGCCGACCCCACAGCATCGAGCAGCTATTAAGCGGAGTAGAGCAGTTGCTGCCGATGCTTGATGTACTGCCCAACGCCGCGATTTTCATCAAGGACATCGACGCTCGCTACGTGCTCGCCAACCGCACCCTGGTGCAACGCTGCGGCCTCAAGCACCTGCAACCGCTGCTGGGCAAGACCAGCGCCGAAGTGTTTCCCGCACAATTGGGCCCCGGCTATACCGAACAGGACCGTCGTGTGCTGAGGCAGGGCCTGGTGTTGGAAGATCAACTCGAATTGCACCTCTACGGCACCCGCGAACCCGGCTGGTGCCTGACCCACAAGTGGCCGCTGTACAACCAACTCGGCGCGATCATTGGCCTGGCCGGAATTTCGGTGGACTTGCAGTCTGCCAGCGAAACCCACCCGGCCTATCAGCGTCTGGCGGCGGTGGACGAACACATCCGCAGCCATTTCAACCGACGTGTCACCCTGGGGGAATTGACCCGAATCGCCGGGATTTCCGTGGCGCAACTGGAGCGCTACTGCAAGCGCGTGTTTCACCTCACGCCTCGGCAAATGATCCAGAAAGTCCGGCTGGAACATGCCCGGCGGTTGTTGCATACCGAGCTGCCGATTACCGAGGTTGCGCTGCAATGCGGGTACACCGATCACAGCGCGTTTACCCGGCAGTTCAAATCTTCAACCGGGTTCACCCCTAGGCAGTACCGGCAAGCCACGCAAGGCAGCAGCGCAGGTGAATGTCTTCTGTAGGAGCGAGCTTGCTCGCGAAAAACTCACAGGCGCCGCGTTCATTCAGGAAGCACGCGTTATCGTTGACGTTTTTCGCGAGCAAGCTCGCTCCTACAGGGTAAGCGTTCTATTGCGATGCAACGAATGCCGCCCACGCCCCTCATATGCTTACACCGACCCTTTTCACCACGACAGGTACCGAGCTTATGACCGCGGCGAACAACGATCATGTGAACTGGCTGGTGCAACATTCCATGCTCCACGCAGCGCGGCAGCGGGCCAAGCTCTATTCGGGGCAAGGCCGCCTGTGGCAGCAGCCTTATGCACAGACCCGGCCGCGTGACGCTTCAGCCTTGTCGTCGGTGTGGTTCACGGCCTACCCCGCCTCGATTGTCACCCGCGAAGGCGGCACCGTGCTGGAAGCGTTGGGGGACGAAACCCTGTGGCATACCCTGTCGAAGATCGGCATCCAGGGCATTCACAACGGCCCGCTGAAGAAGTCCGGTGGTTTGTCTGGCACCGAGCACACCCCGACCATCGACGGCAATTTCGACCGCATCAGCTTCGACATCGACCCGCAACTGGGCACCGAGGCACAATTGCAGGCCTTGACGCGCATGGCTGCCGCGCACAATGCGGTGATCATCGACGATGTGATCCCGTCGCACACCGGCAAGGGCGCGGACTTTCGCCTGGCAGAAATGGCCTATGAGGACTATCCCGGCCTGTACCACATGGTCGAAATACGCGAGGAAGACTGGCCGTTGCTGCCCGACGTGGCTGCCGGACGCGATGCACAAAACCTCAGCCCCTCCCAGGTAGACGCACTGCGCGACGAGCACTACATCGTCGGCCAATTGCAGCGGGTGATTTTCTTCGAGCCCGGCGTCAAAGAAACCGACTGGAGCGCCACCCCGGTGGTGCTCGGCGTAGATGGCAAGCCGCGGCGCTGGGTGTACCTGCATTACTTCAAGGAAGGCCAGCCGTCGCTCAACTGGCTCGACCCTTCGTTTGCTGCGCAGCAGATGATCATCGGTGATGCGCTGCACGCCATTGATGTGATGGGCGCGAAAATCCTGCGCCTGGATGCCAATGGCTTTCTCGGCGTGGAGCGCAAGCTCGATGGCACGGCCTGGTCCGAAAGCCATCCGCTGTCGATCACCGGCAATCAGTTACTCGGCGGCGCCATTCGCAAGGCGGGCGGGTTCAGTTTTCAGGAACTCAACCTCACCGTGGACGACATCGCGTCCATGTCCCACGGCGGCGCTGACCTGTCTTATGACTTCATCACCCGGCCGGCCTACCAGCATGCATTGCTGATGGGCGACACCGAGTTCCTGCGTCTGATGCTGCGCCAGATGCACAGCCTCGGCATCGACCCCGGCTCGCTGATTCACGCGCTACAGAACCACGATGAACTGACCCTGGAGCTGGTGCACTTCTGGACGCTACACGCCCATGACAGCTTCCTGTTCCAGGGCCAGACCTTCCCCGGCAACATCCTGCGCGAGCATATCCGCGAACAGATGTACGAACGCCTGACCGGTGAGCATGCGCCGTACAACCTCAAGTTCGTCACCAACGGCGTGTCCTGCACCACCGCCAGCATCATCACCGCAGCCCTGGGTATTCGTGACCTGGAGGCGATCACCCCGGCGGATATCCAGCAGATTCGCCAGATCCATTTGCTGCTGGTGATGTACAACGCCATGCAACCTGGGGTGTTTGCCTTGTCCGGCTGGGACCTGGTGGGCGCGCTGCCGTTGGCGGCCGAAGACGTGGCGCACCTGATGGCCGATGGCGACACACGCTGGATTCACCGTGGCGCCTATGATCTGGTAGACCTGAACCCCGACGCCGAACTGTCAGCTGGGCAAATGCCGCGCTCCAAAAGCCTGTATGGCAGCCTGAACAGCCAACTGCAGGACCCGGAGTCCTTTGCCTCCCAACTGCAAAAAATCCTCGCCGTACGCCGCGCCTACGACATCGCCGCCAGCCGCCAGATCCTGGTGCCGGACGTCGAGCATCCAGGCTTGCTGATCATGGTGCACGAACTACCGGCGGGTAAGGGCACGCAAATCACTGCGCTGAACTTTGGCGCCACGCCGATCACCGAAACCCTGCACCTGCCCAACATCGCACCGGGGCCGGTGGTGGATATCATCAATGAGCGGGTGGAAGGCGATTTGACCGAGGAGGGCGCGTTCACGATTACCCTGGACGCTTATGAAGGGTTGGCGTTGCGGGTGGTGAGCAGCACGCCGATGTAAAGGCGACGAAACGGTAACTGTGGCGAGGGAGCTTGCTCCCGTTGGACTGCGTAGCAGTCCCAGCCTCTTTGAACAAAAGAGCGGGGCGGCTTCGCGCCCCAACGGGAGCAAGCTCCCTCGCCACAGGTTAGTGTTTGGTGGCTAACAGCGCCGTGCCACGCGATCAGTGGTGCTTGTTCTTGTGCTTATGTTTGTTGCCTTTGTGCTTGCCACCACCGGAACGATGACCGCTCTCGTCATCCGCCAGGTTGTTACCCAGCGCGCCACCGGCTGCGCCACCCACGCCGGCGCCGATGGTTGAACCGGTGGTGCCGCCCAGGCGATTGCCAATCAGCGAACCGCCTGCCGAGCCCAAACCGCCGCCAATCGCCGCTTCGGTCTTGTTGCCCTTCTGCGCACCCACTGCACTCCCGGCTGCGCCCCCCACGCCGGCGCCGATGGCCGCACCTGTCGAGCCACCAAGCTGCTGGCCCACCACGTTGCCCAATACACCGCCGACACCGCCTCCCAGCGCCGCCGTACCATCTCCAGCGGCCAGGGCCCCTTGGGAGATCAGAATGCCCAATGCCAGGGCCGGGAATGTCATTTTCATTTTTTTGTACCTCAAGGGCTGTCTCAGGCGCTCACGGGGTAAAGCACGCCTGGCATTTTGATTAGAGCACACGCCATAACACTTGGGCTTGGGTGATAGCCCCTTGCACAAGAAAATTTTTTCGGCCCTCTTGAATTCCTTTTGCGCGTCCATAAATTTTTGATCACGCGATGCCGAATCCGGGTCGCGTACTAAATCACTTGGAGAAACTCAGGAGATTTTAAAATGGCTACTACCCTGTCGTTGGCCCCACTGTTCCGTCAATCGGTGGGCTTTGATCGCTTCAATGACCTGTTCGAGTCGGCGCTGCGCAGCGAGGCTCCGAATTCCTATCCACCTCACAACGTGGAAAAGCACGGTGACGACGCGTACCGCATCGTGATCGCCGTGGCTGGCCTGACCGAGGAGGATCTGGATATCCAGGTCGAGAGGGGTGTATTGACGGTTTCCGGCGGAAAACGCGAAACCGACGATAAGGTCGCTTACCTGCACCAGGGCATTGCCCAACGTGCGTTCCGGTTGTCGTTCCGCTTGGCCGACCATATCGAAGTACGTGGCGCATCCCTGACTAACGGGTTGCTCAACATCGACCTGCTGCGTGAAGTGCCTGAAGAGGCCAAGCCAAAACGCATCATGATTGGTGGTGAGACCAAACCCGAGCTGCGTCAGGTCAGCTTGCAGTAAAACAATCGGCGGTAAAAAGGCGCTCTACGGAGCGCCTTTTTGTGCGCGCTGCAAACGCAGGCCGGCTAAGCCTGGGTATTGGGTGCAAACAACCGCCTGGCCTCGGCAAAACACTTCTCTGCGATGACCGAGCGCGGTTCGGTCTTGCGCATCACCATGCCCAGGGGCGCAAGGACACTGGCGTCTGGCAGGTGGATAAATGCCAGGTTTTCGATGGGGTTTTCCAGGCCGCTGTCCAACGGCATGATTGCGCAACAGAAGCCTTCGTGGATGGCCTGGAACAGTTGATAGGTGGAGTCGCTTTCCAGAATCGGCTGGGGATCGATACCGCGGCTGCGGAAACTCAAGTCGATGGATTTTCGGTAGTGCATGCCATTGCTGATCATCCCAAGGGGCAGTTCGGCGGCTTCTTCCCAGCTCATCTGTGTGCCTTCGAAGTGGAAGTGGCGGGTGTCGTACAGCAGGCCGACGCGGGTTTCGCCCAGCTCGAAAAACTCCAGGTAATTGGGGCTGACGTGGTCCAGGTAGCACACGCCCAGGTCCAGTTGGTTGGTGCCCAAGGCTTCGATGATTTTGTCCGAACTCATGGAGGTGAGGCTGAACTTGAGTTCCGGGAAGCTGTGGGACAAGCCCTGGATAAAGCTGATCGGGTTGAAGCCGCTCAGGGGCACCAGGCCCAGGCGCAGGTTACCGACCAACTGGCCGCGACACGCAGCGGCTTCGGCGAACAGGCCGTCGTGTGCGGCGAGCAGGGTCCTGGCCCAGGCCAATACGCGTTCGCCGGCCTGGGTGAAACCTTCGAAGCGTTGGCCGCGGGTTACCAGCTCCAGGCCCAGTTCTTCCTCCAGGTTGCGCAGGCGCATCGACAGGGTGGGCTGGGTGATGTTGCAGCGCGCGGCGGCCTGACCGAAATGGCGGGTCTGCTCCAGCGCGATCAGGAATTTAAGCTGCTTGATGTCCATGAAGGCACCTGCCTGGAAATAAGTGAACGGTCATGATTGGCGCAAGTGCCTGAAACCCACGGGGTGGAGCCGATGATCGCATTGTAACGACCGCCACGTCCAAGTGCCCTTGCCACCGTGCGGCTGCATTGTTCCATTTTTGAGATGGAGCGGCCCGTTTCAGCCACTACCTAACCCTGAACGCGATGCTTAAGGTGGTCCCACTGTTTTTTTGGGGTGGGCCTGCTGACACACGTCCAGGTCGTTGCCCAAGCGTATCTGTACAGGAAGTACAGGCACGGCCGGGCGCAGTTCCGGCGCACACGCCAGGGAGGTATCGCCAAGCAAGAGGAAATGCAAATGACTGCATCAGGTAACGCTGCAAACTTCAATGGGCAAAAGCCGACGATTGACCCCGCTGACACCGCCATGTTGCTGATTGACCACCAGAGTGGTCTGTTCCAGATCGTCAAGGACATTGATGTTCCTCAATTGCGCGCCAATGCCATCGCGCTGGCCAAGGCCGCGACCCTGCTTAAAATACCGGTCATCACCACCGCCTCGGTGCCGCAAGGCCCCAACGGCCCGTTGATCCCGGAAATCCACGAAGCCGCGCCGCACGCCCAGTACGTGGCCCGCCGTGGCGAAATCAACGCGTGGGACAACCCGCAGTTCCATGCCGCAGTCAAAGCCACCGGCAAAAAGACGTTGGTGATCGCCGGCACCCTGACCAGCGTGTGCCTGGCATTCCCGTCCATTGCGGCGGTGCATGAAGGCTACAAGGTGTTCGCGGTGGTCGATGCCTCGGGTAACCACTCCAGGTTGGCCACCGACCTGACCGTTGCGCGCCTGGCCCAGGCCGGCGTAGTGCCGATCGACATCATGGGCACGCTGTCGGAGCTGCAAGGCTCCTGGAACCGCCCGGATGCCCAGGAGTGGGCCAACGTCTATACCCAGGCCATGCCGCACTACCAGCTTCTCATCGAGAGCTATGTCAAGGCTCAGGAAGTGGCAAACAACCACGAAGTACTAGACTCACAGCGCTAGTAAACACGCTGGGTTCTTTACGGGGCGCCCACTCGGGGCGTCACCTTCTTTATCAGGAGTACCACGATGTCTACACCTTACGTTCGCTTGGACAAAGACAACGCCGCTGTGCTGTTGGTCGACCATCAGGCCGGCTTACTGTCATTGGTCCGCGACATTGACCCGGACAAATTCAAGAACAACGTGCTGGCCCTGGCTGACCTGGCCAAGTACTTCAAGTTGCCGACCATCCTCACCACCAGTTTCGAAACCGGCCCCAATGGCCCGCTGGTGCCCGAGCTCAAGGCACTGTTCCCGGATGCGCCGTACATTGCGCGCCCAGGCCAGATCAATGCCTGGGACAACGAAGACTTCGTCAAGGCCATCAAGGCCACCGGCAAGAAGCAATTGATCATTGCCGGCGTCGTGACCGAAGTGTGCGTGGCGTTCCCGGCGCTGTCGGCCCTGGCCGAGGGCTTTGAAGTGTTTGTGGTCACCGACGCCTCCGGCACTTTCAACGAACTGACCCAACAGTCCGCCTGGGCCCGCATGTCGGCCAACGGCGCGCAACTGATGACCTGGTTTGGCCTGGCCTGTGAGCTGCACCGCGACTGGCGCAACGACATCGAGGGCTTGGGGACGTTGTTCTCCAATCACATTCCGGACTACCGCAACCTGTTCACCAGCTACAACGCGTTGACTGAAGGCAAGTAAGCCTGATGGAAGGCGGCCGCTAGCCGTGGGGGGAGCGGTAGAACGCCTATTTCCCTGACACCCCTAGGTCCAAATGTGGGAGCTGGCTTGCCTGCGATGGCGGCATTGCGCCCGACGCCTATTTACCTGACACACACGCGATCCAACGGTGGGGTGTGTGTCAGGTAAATAGGCGTTGGCTGTCAGACCGTCATCGCAGGCAAGCCAGCTCCCACAGTTGGATGGCGCAGCTTCAATGGGATCAGCTTCGACCGTCACGGGAGCAAGATCAGTACCGCTAGAGGTATGACAACACTGTAGTCGTATTTTGTTACTAACCCATGCCCTAAAAATACAGCGCTGTGGCGGCAAAGCGGGACAAAACACCCCCTCGCCATTCAATTTTCATAAAAATGTAACAACCCTGCTTCACAGTTCGGGAGCCCGTCACCACAACGAGTTCCTTTTAATGAAAAGCTTGATGAAGTCCGCAGCACTCGCCGTTACGGTATCCCTGTGTGCCTCCTCCATGGCCTTCGCCGCCGAAAACGTACGCCTCACCGGCTCTGGCGCCAGCTTCCCTGCACCGATCTACCTGACCTGGTTCAAGGATTTCAGCAAGAAGACCGCTGGCGTCACCGTGGATTACCAGTCCAAGGGCAGCGGCGCAGGTGTGCAGGACTTCCTGAATAAAACCGTCGACTTCGCCGCCAGTGACTCGGCCATGAAAGACGAAGACATCGCCAAGGTTGCCGAAGGCGTGCAGTTGCTGCCAATGACCGCCGGTGAAATCGTGCTGGCCTATAACCTGCCGGGCAATCCCAAGGGCCTCAAGCTGCCACGCGACGTTTACTCCAATATCTTCCTGGGCAAGATCACCAAGTGGAACGACCCACAGATCGTTGCCGCCAACCCGGACCTGAAGCTCACCGACACGCCGATCACCGTGGTGGTACGCGCAGATTCCAGCGGCACCACAGCGGTATTTACCAAGCACCTGGCCACCATCAACCCTGAATTCAAAACGGCGCTGGGGGAGGGCAACACTGTCAACTGGCCGGCCAGCGACAAATTCATCAAGTCGCCCAAGAACGATGGCGTGACCGCCACCGTACGCCAGACCCCAGGCGCGATTGGCTACATCGAGTACGGCTTCGCCAAACTGGCCAAGGTTGACTTCGCTCAGTTGCAGAACAAGGCAGGCCAGTACGTGGTGCCGAACGCCGAAAGCGGCGCCGAGGCCCTGGCCGCAGTGAAGATGCCGGAAAGCCTGGTGGCCTGGTTGCCGGACCCGGACGGTGCCAAGTCTTACCCGATCACCTCTTACACCTGGATGATCTTCCGCAAGGACAACGGCAACCCTGCCAAGGCCAAGGCCATGCGCGAAATGGTTGAGTACAGCCTGACCGAGGGGCAGAAAATCGCCGACTCCATGGGCTACATCCCGCTGCCGCCATCGGTGGTGGAGCAGGTGCGCAAAGCCTCCGCCAACATTCAGTAACACCCGTGAGGCCGCTCTCGGTGTGGGCTGTTTGCCGCGCCGGGGGCGTTTCCCCCCTGTTCCGGAATTAGCCAATGAACAAACCTTTCGTCGTACCGGTTAACCGGGATTCTGCCTGCCAACCTCCCTCGGCCAAAGACTTCCTGGTCGATCGCACCTTCCGTGGGCTCGCGCGAATCGGGGTGGTACTGATTCTGGCGTTGGTCGCAGCCTTGGTATTCGAGGTGGGACGCAAGGCCTTGCCGGGCATGGAAAAGCACGGGTTCGATGTGCTTTTTGGCAGTGTCTGGGATGTTAACCAGGGCAAGTACGGGATCTTGCCGGCCATTTGGGGCACGCTCTACAGCGCTTTCATCGCGCTGATGATTGCAGGCTTTTTCGGTGTCAGCATGGCGATTTTCCTGACTCAGGATTTTCTGCCGGCCAAGCTGGCCGCTGTGTTTCGCACCATCGTTGAACTGCTCGCGGCCATCCCCAGCGTAGTGTACGGCTTGTGGGGCATCTACGTGGTGATCCCGGCCATTCGGCCACTGACCACCTGGTTGAACAGCGAACTGGGTTGGATACCGTTTTTCGGCACGTCCCTGAGCGGGCCGGGGTTGCTGCCGGCGGCGCTGGTGTTGGCGATCATGATTCTGCCGACGATTGCCGCCGTATCCCAGGACGCGCTCACCAGCGTGCCGATGAAGACCAAGCAGGCCGCCTACGGCATGGGCACCACCCATTGGGAGGCGATTCTCAAGGTGATGGTGCCATCCGCCGCCACCGGTATTTTCGGCTCCCTGGTACTCGGCCTCGGCCGTGCGCTGGGCGAAACCATGGCGCTGGCGATGCTGGTGGGCAACGCCAACAACATTTCCCTCTCGCTGTTCGCGCCGGCCAATACCTTGGCAGCCTTGTTGGCGCTGAACTTCCCCGAAGCCGGGCCCAACGAGGTGGAGGTATTGATGTACGCCGCTCTCGTCTTGATGTTCATCACGCTGCTGGTGAATGTCATCGGTTCCATGATCATGCTCTACGCCCAACGGGGTAACCGATGATGACGAATCTCACATCCCCTATCACCGCTGTGCCGAGCCTGCAGCGCAAGTTCGAAGGCCGCGCCTTGCGCAGTCTGGTGTTGACCACATTGGTATGGTTTGGCGCGCTGCTGGCCAGTGTGCCGCTGATTTCCGTGCTCTACATGCTGATCACCCGTGGCGGCGCACGCCTGAGCCTGGAGGTGTTCACCGAACTGCCGCCCACCGGCTTCGAAACAGGCGGCGGTTTCGGCAACGCCATGGCCGGCACCTTTGTGATGGTCGGTATCGCTGCGGCGATTGCGGTGCCGGTCGGCATCATGGCCGCGATCTTCCTGGCCGAACTGGGGCCGGACAGCAAATTGGCCAACGCTGCACGCTTTGCCGCCAAGATGCTCACCGGCTTGCCTTCGATCCTGGCCGGCGTGTTTGCCTATGCCTTGGTGGTGATGACCACCGGCACCTACTCGGCACCGGCCGGCGGCGTGGCCCTGGCGGTACTGATGCTGCCCATCGTGGTGCTGACGGCTGAAGAGTCGATGCGCATGGTGCCCAAGATCATGAAGGACGCCGCCTATGGCATGGGCTGCACCCGCTCCCAAGTGATCTGGAAGATCATCTTGCCGACCGGCCTGCCAGCGATCCTCACCGGCGTAATGCTTGCAGTGGCACGTGCCGCAGGCGAAACCGCGCCGTTGTTGTTCACCGCGCTGTTCAGCAACTACTGGATCTACCACGACGGCGACTTGGCGGTGATGAACCCCACGGCCTCCCTTGCAGTGTTGATCTACAACTTTTCCGGCATGCCCTTCGACAACCAGCTGGAGCTCGCCTGGGCGGCCTCGTTGGTGTTGGTGATGATCGTGCTGGTCGTGAATATTGTGAGCCGTATCTTCGGCAAGCCTAAGTATTAAGAACGGGAGCATCTGAATCTTGAACGTCTCAACTGCGCAAATAGCCGCTCCGTTTGTTACCCAATCGCCTGTGGTCATGGACTGCAAGCTGGACAGGATTTTCTACGGCAACTTCATGGCAGTGCGTGACAGCCATGTGCCGATCGAGAAAAACAAGATCACCGGTTTCATCGGCCCGTCCGGCTGCGGCAAAAGTACGGTACTGCGCAGCCTCAACCGCATGAACGACCTGGTGAAGGGCTTTCGCTTCGAGGGCCACGTGCATTTCCTGGGTCAGGACGTATATGGCAAGGGTGTAGACCCGGTGGTGGTGCGCCGTTACATCGGTATGGTGTTCCAGCAGCCGAACCCGTTTTCCATGAGCATCTTCGACAACGTCGCCTTCGGCCTGCGCTTGAACCGCTACAAAGGCGACCTGGGCGACCGCGTCAAGCACGCCCTGCAAGGCGCGGCGCTGTGGGATGAAGTCAAGGACAAGCTCAAGGTCAGCGGCCTGTCGCTTTCCGGTGGCCAGCAGCAACGGCTGTGTATTGCCCGCGCTATCGCCACCGAGCCGGAAGTGCTGTTGCTCGACGAGCCGTGCTCGGCACTCGACCCGATTGCGACTCGCCGGGTAGAGGAGCTGATGGTGGAACTGAAGAAGGATTACACCATCGCCCTGGTCACCCACAACATGCAGCAGGCCATCCGCGTGGCGGACACCACGGCGTTTTTCTCGGTGGATATTTCCCAGGGCACGCGTACCGGCTACCTGGTGGAAATGGGCCCGACCGCGCAGATTTTTGGCAGCCCGCGTGAACAGATGACCGAGGATTACATCAGCGGCAAATTCAGCTGAGTAACTCCATGTTCGATAGAAACCACACGTGCGCCACCGTCAGCCCAGGAACGCCAATGTCTGCAACGCATCGTCTTGATTTGTCAGCGATTGAACGCGCGCTCCGCAAAGTGCAGAGCCGCTTTGCCCAGCTCAGCACGCAATTTACCGAGCCGCGCGACCCCTTGACCGACGAAGTGCTGCACAACGTGCTTGAAGGCTATGCGCTGGTTGACGACTATGTCGCACGGGGCGTTGACCTGTTTGACCTTCATCATCTGGACCTGATGCTGGAGATCAACGCCACGGTGCTCTGCGGTAGCGACCCGGCGCGCCGCGTGGAATACGCGCAGCACCTGGCCGCCACCGAAGAGCACTTCTTCAACAACGTTGAAGGCGGTATCAAGGACTTGTTCAATTGGTACTGCGCGTATCGCAGTGAATCGGTGTGGAAGCGTGCGGCCGGTGTGTATGTGCGCATCCTCAGCAAGCCGCAGTTGTTCATCGAAGGCAACAACCGCAGTGGTTCGCTGATCGTCAGTTATCTGCTGATGCGGGCCGGGTTGCCACCGTTCGTGCTGACGCTGGAAAATGCCGAGGGTTACTTCAATCCTTCCTCGGTAATCCGCAACTCGGCCAAACATGGGGTCAAGGCGTTGTATGAATTGCCCAAGATCAAGAAAAAGTACGCCGCCTTCCTGGAGGAACAGGCGCCGGATCCCAAGGCGTTTTTCTTGAGCGACGCACCACAGCCTATTTATCAGGGAGGCCATTAATGCGCCGGTATCCAACACTCGCCAGCCGAGCCGTGCAAGCCATCCAGCAGGCGCTTCTCACGCGTGCCGCCAAGCGCCCGAGCGTACGCATCTCCTTTGATATCGACGACACATTGGCTTGCCAGCTCCACCACGCTGACGTCGAGAGCAGCTGGCTACCGGCCTGCGCTCATCGTTGGTGGGGAGAACCGCTGCGTATCGGTACCCGTTCGCTGACGCGGCAGCTGCGGCGCCAGGGTTGCAGTATCTGGGTCTACACCTCATCGGGCAGGGCGCCTTCCTACATCAGGCGTTGGCTGATGCTGTACGGCATCCGTGTCGACGGCGTGGTCAATAGCGAGCGGCATAACCACGCCCTCACGGTGCATGGGCTGTCGAACACCCCCTCGAAATTTCCGCCGGCCTTCGATATTGATTTGCACGTGGACGATTCCGAGGGCGTGCGCCTTGAGGGCAACGACCACGGCTTTCGCGTGGTGGTGGTCGACCCGCAGGATGAGCACTGGGCGCAACGAGTGCTTGAAGCCGTCGCGGGCGTGCAGGCGCAACTGGCCCGGCAGCAATTACCCAGGTTCAAGCAGCCTGTATGCCAAGGTGCTGAGGTTTATTCTTCCTGAGCTCCAGTGAAACCTGAACTTATCGAGCCCTTATTGCAGTTCACAACTTGCTATAAGGGTTTGATTTTCTTTGACTCGCCAGTCACGAACAACACAGAACTTCACCTCTTGTTCGTCAAACAGCGCTTATGGCGCTTTTGTCGTCTATCTTTCTAAGTACATACCCTTGTCATCCGATAGTCGGTCACTTTAACGCGGCACTTCTGGGCTAGTGTTGACGAGCTTCCTTAATGGTCAACCTAGATATTAAGCAACGAAGCAGCCTGAACAGAATGCACAACAACAACTTCAATGCATATTGTTTAGCCCGACGCATCAGGTATTACCGTTGACTTTCGGTGTTGATCGCTGGGCTCAAGGAGTACTGACATGGCTATATTCGATTACAAGGGGCAAGATGCCCGCGTCCTGATTTCAGATGCCTGGACCCTCGCCACTTATACCAGTGGTGTAGCGACCGTCGGCGCGCTCTACAATATTCCGGGGCTTGTGCTGGGCGAGGGCAACACCTTCGCGCTGCCCAAGGGCTGGCGTGAGATCGGCGCGAGCGAACTGCAGGTTGATAGCAGTCACACCGACATCACTGGAAGTTTTACCGGCGACGGCGTCTTTGGTTCTCAAGCCAGGGTGTTTGGTCAATACGATGACAGCGGCCAATTAGTCAAAATGGGTTTTTCCATTGCCGGCACCAACTCGCCAATTGATCTGCTGGGTTGGCCGGCGATGATCGATAACTCTTATATCAACGGCTACGACTACCTGCTCAACTCAATCAAGGATTACGCCACCGGCCATAACCTGAGCGGCAAGGATGTTCTGGTCACCGGCTATAGCCAGGGTGGCTCCGTTACCAACAGCATGTATATCGGCAAGGACACTTTGGCAGACGGTTTTTTCAAGGATTCGGACTACTTTGGCATGGAGTCGCCCAAGTCCAGCAACAGCGACGGAATCTTCAACTTCGGTTTTGAAAACGATGTGGTCCACCGCCTCACGGGGCAAGAGACCAACGTGGGCAGCGCCATTATCGATGCGCTTCAAGGCAGTGACGCCAGTTACACTTCGACGACTGACAACATCGTGCTGTTCGACACGATCTACGCGCTGCCAACCTGGCCCAATGGTCCGTTCTCAATTGCCAACCTGTCAGGCTGGGCCGCGCACCTGGAAGGCATTTTCATCAACCCTATCCAGCGTATCGCCCAATCGACCTTCTACGATTACATCGAACGCGACAGCACCATCATCATCAGCAACCTCGACGCCATCAGCCGCAGCTTTACCTGGGTCAGCGACAAACAGACCGCCACCTCCAACCATTACGGCACACCGTCCTTCCTGCTGGGCACCGACAGTTCGGACAAGCTGCAGGACGGGCGCAGCGATGACTTCCTCGACGGGTTCAAGGGTGACGACAGTTTCCGCGTGAGTACCGGTACCGATATTGTCGCCGGCGGTGAAGGCAACGACAAAGTCTTCCTCAAAGGCACTGTGTCTTCCTACGAAGCGGTGAAGCTCAGCGATGGCACGTTGTTTCTGAACGACAGCAGCGGCCAATATGGCCTGAAGGAATTGCACGGCGTAGAGCATGTAGAGTTCGAAACCGGCCTGGCCAACAGCCTCGGGCATGTGCCCGTGCTCGGCGGGCTCTTCGGTGGCATCGGCGAGGCCCTCACGCCGGCCTATACGGTGACCAGTGGCAAACTCGACTTCGAAGGCCTGTTCGGCGCCGATAAGGCGTATGCCAGATCCATCGAAGGCAGCCAACTGGCCGACACCCTCAAAGGCACCGCCGCGCGCGACCTGATATTCGGCCAGAACGGCAATGACCGGCTCGAGGGTGGCGCCGGCAATGACCTGCTGCACGGCGGCGACGGCAACGACACGCTACTGGGTGGCACCGGTAACGATTCGCTGTATGGCGCCAGCGGCAATGACGTCTTGATCGGCGGGCTGGGCAATGACCAACTCAGCGGTGGCGTGGGCAGCGACCTGTTTGTTTTCGACCAGCGCGGGTTCGGTCACGACGTGATCAGTGACTTCAACATTCATCAGAATGGGAAAGACCTGCTGGTGTTCGCCAAGTCGCTGTTCGCCAGCGCTGATGCTGTGCTCGGTGCGACTACCCAGCATGGCAGTGACAGCGTGATTCTGGCGGGGGACAGCAGTGTCACCCTGGTGGGGTTCAATGCGGCGCAGTTGAGTGCAGAGATGATCAGCGTGGTTTGATGCCGGATCGGTAAAGCCGGTGATAAAACCTCACAGGATCGTTGATGCTGTGGGGTTTTTTCTTGCTTATCGCTTTATAGCAATCTGTCAGTGCGAGAGGCAGCATCAGGTTTGTATTTGGTTGAGATCCAGATCTCGCAGTATTGCGCTTTCTTTACTTGCTGGTAGCCATCATGTGTTTGCTTCGCATGACTACGGCTCGATCAGGTCGTAATCGCTCCACGCTGCTTGGGCAATCCAATCCAGGTGCGATGCCCGTACGAAGGCTTTCTTCGAGGACTTCTTGCAGCATCAACAACTCCTCACGCTGCACTTTTAGCGTGGCTTCGATGTGCTGTATCTCCTCCAGGCGTACATTGATCTGTTCCAGAGTGAGGGATTTGGAGCAGCTACCGTCATGAAGGAAGAGGCCACGAATGGTGTCGAGGGAAAACCCCAACCTTTGCGCATGGATCACGACTTCCAAGCGTTTAATGGTGGTTTCGCTGTAATAGCGATAGTTGTTCACGTCACGCGTGGGAGCGTCCAGCAGGCCTTGCTCCTCGTAGTAGCGTATTGCTGAAGCAGCAAGGCCTGTGCGTCGCGAAATCTCGCCGATCTTCATTTTTTGCTTGACCTTCAAGTTGACTTTAATCCGCAGTATAAGCCGGAGCGCAATCCTGAAGGTATTCGGATTGGGCTGGATAAAGACCGTTGACCTACGTGGAATATGAAGAATGAGCAAAATAACCGAGTTACTGAATTGGCGTTATGCGACGAAAAGTTATGACCCGTCCAAGACCGTGCCGGCTGAAAAGCTGGAGCGAATTCTGGAAGCGGTACGACTGACGGCGACCTCGAGCGGCCTCCAGCCATTTGAATTGCTGGTGGTGACTAATCCGCACATTCGCGAAAAGATCAAGGCGGTCAGCTGGAATCAGTCCCAGGTGACCGACTGCTCTCATTTACTGGTGTTCGCCGCCTGGGATGACATAACGCCTGAGCGCGTCAACATGATGTTCGACCTGACCAATACTGTACGAGCTACTGTCAACCAGGGGTGGGAAGATTACCGTCAAATGCTCCTCGGCATAGTCGCCGAGCGTGGGCAGGAGGCCAATTATCAAGCGGCTGCGCGCCAAGCCTATATTGGACTGGGCTCGGCTTTAATCGCCGCAGCGTCCGAGCAAGTCGACGCAACGCCCATGGAAGGCTTCGATCCCTCGGCTGTCGATGAGATTCTGGGACTGGGGGCCAGGCATCTGCGCAGTGTGGTGCTCCTGCCGTTGGGGTATCGGGCAGCAGAGTCTGACTGGCTGGTAAACCTGAAAAAAGTACGGCGGTCTCGAGAAAACTTCGTCACTGAAATCAACTAGGGAGACCGTGCAGCCGCCCCACATTGCGGCAATAGTGGGGTGGCGCTTCATGCGCCGAACGGATTGTGTTCGGCCGGCAGGACGCCGCTGATGAGAATTGCGGAACAGAAAAGATAAGGGCCTGCCCAGGTTTCCCTGGCAAGCCCTTGATATCTATGGTGCCCGAACCCGGAATCGAACCGGGACGCCCTTACGAGCGGGGGATTTTAAGTCCCATGCGTCTACCAGTTTCGCCATTCGGGCGGTAGCGCGGTGTAACAGGGTTGGGAATATATAGATCCAGCCGCTTCAGCGCAACCTCCCAGCCGGTTTTCCCGCATAAAGATGCGCAGAAAAAAACGTGGCAGATCAGTGATCTACAGGGCCTTTGTACCAAGTCCTGATGAACGCTTGCAACCCAGGAACAAGCCCCATAAATGACAGTCATAGCGATATGCCATTTCGGCATTTCGCAGGGAGTCGTTTGATGCTCAGTATCCGTAAGCAGGCTTGGATCATGGCCGCAGGTGTAGCGGGGTTGTTGGGCACTGGCGCGTTCAGCTCGGCGCAGGCGGGGAGCGCGGTGCAGTGGGGCGAATTTAGTGCGTCGTCTTCAGACAAGTTGACGGCCGGCTCGATGGACGTGGGCGGTGCCTATGTGTTGAAGCCGTCGGGTGTTTCCGTGGGGGATGTCGAGGCGCTGCAAGCTGGGCAAAAACAGAGTCAAAGCGAACTGCAAAGCTTGAAAAGCAAAGTGGAGGGCCAAGAGCGTGCGTTTGATGAGTTCAAGCGCAAGGACGGTTCGAGTGCCAGTAGCAGTGACAGTCAGCTATCGAGTCTCAAGCGTACGGTGGATGAGCAGAAGAGCACGATAGAGCGGCAGAAAAGCGAGATCGACGGTCTCAAGCGCAGCCTGGATGATTTGAAGCGCAGCGTGGAGACCTTGAGCAGCAAGGTGAAGTGACAGCACTGATGCTGTGGGCAATATAGGGCAACTGTGGGAGCTGGCTTGCCTGCGATAGCGATGTGTCAGTCACAGGTATGAACCTGTTACACCATCGCAGGCAAGCCAGCTCCCACATTGACCGTGTCGGCCTTCAGTCAATCAGTGCCAGCAAGTCGGTGACCCCCACGTCCACACCCGCCTGGCTCAGCAGTGTCGTCACCTGGCCGCGGTGATGAGTCTGGTGGTTGAAAAAGTGCACCAGCAAACCGAAGAAGGGTTTCTCGGCGGCCACGCCGCGCATGTTGTGATAACGCAGGCGTTGGTCGAGGTGGGGCTCTTGCAGGCTGTGGGCCCAATCGATGATGAGTTGATCCAGCCAGGCGCGATGGGCCGCTAGTTCGGCAAGACTGGCGAAGGCCAGTTGCTTGAGGTCGCCGGGCGTGGCAACCCCGTTCAGCGGCGCCAAGGCCGCAAAGTTGGCCGGGTGTTCGGCGAAGCGCTTGAGCCAGACGGTGTCACCCAGCATCAGGTGGTTCAAGGTGCCGAAGATCGAACCGAAAAACGCTTGGCGGTCCAGGGTCAACTGCGCGTGCGTCAGGGCGGCGGCGGCGTCGTAGACCTTGCGGTTCATCCATTGGTTATAGGTGGCCATCAGCGCAATGTGCTCGATGCGGTTCACCGCGGTTCTCCCTTCTTGGCGTGATGGCGCCATCATAAAGCTTGCCCGCCCGACGGTCATGGTGTTCCATCGCGGGAGGACTATGTTTGATCAATGCCACTATTGCGCCCCGGAGGGCGACACCATGAATACCAGCGATCTACTGGAACAACTGTTGCGTGCAGGGCAGCAAGGCGGCGGGGCTTCGGGCGGCGGCCTGGGCGGGTTGCTTGGAGGGTTGTTGAAGGGCGCCGGCACCGGCAATGCGTCTGCGGCGGGTGGCGGTTTGGGTGGTTTATTAGGTGGCCTGGGCGGCTTGTTGGGCGGCGCTCCGGCAGGTGGTACCACCCAGACGCGCAGCGGCGGTGGGATGAACTACGCGGCGCTGGCGTCCCTGGGGATGGCGGCCTTCCAGGCGTATCAAGCCTGGCAACGCCAACAGGCTTCGGCACCGCAGCAAGCTATCCAGACCGTTGACCAGCTTGAAGGGCCTGAAGCCGAAGCCCATAGCCACGGCGTACTGCGTGCGTTGATCGCGGCGGCCAAGGCCGATGGCAAAATCGATGCGCAAGAGCAGCAGATGATTTCTGCCGAGATCGGCCGTCATACCGACGACCCACAACTGCAGCAGTGGCTCGACGCCGAAGTCGCCAAGCCCCTGGATGCCGCCGATTTTGCCGAGTATGCCAATGACCCCGCACTCGCTGCGGAGATTTACCTGGCGAGCGTGATGCTGGTCAACGATCAGCAGGACGCCGAGCGCAATTACCTCGACGACCTGGCCGGTCAGTTGCAAATCGATCCGCAATTGCAGCTGCATCTGGAGCAGCAGGCCAAAGCCTAGAACCTCAGCGTCGCCCCAGTGGTCAGCCACTGGGCGCGATCGCCAATCAGGCTGCGCCCGACCAGCAGGTCCACGTCAACACATTCACCAATGTGCAAACGCGGCCCAGCCTGCCAGGCCTGTTCGCCGCCTTCCTGGCCATAACGCTCGCCAATCAGCGTGAGCTTCTCTGCCAACTGATATTCGAACCCCGTGCCCCAGGTCAGGCGATGTTGTTGATCACCGTCGTTGTAGGCGTGGCTCCAGCCGGCGTTCAGGTTCAGGCGCAAGGCATCCAGGGGTTGCCATGTCAGGGGGATGTTCAGGTCTGCGCCGTCAAGCCCGTGATGGCGATCCAGCGCGACATGCGCCCCGACAGCAATCGCCAGTTCCAAGCCCAAGTCTTGCCGTGACAGCACCTGCACCTTGGCTTGCGGGCTGATCTGCGTCTCGCCTTTGCCTGCATCCACGGCCCGTGACAACGCGGCGCCCCATTGCACGGCGGGCATGGCGCTGAACGTGCAGGCGGGCGACAAGGTGCCGTTATGGGTACTGCCCGCGTGCCGCTGGGCGCTGTACCAGGCGTCGACATTGCATTCACCCGGCGTGTTGATCGCGCCGTCGTCAACCACATAAGCGCCGCCTGCGGCTTGGGCTTTTGAAATCAACGCGGCCACCAGGACAAGGCCCAGGATCACGCCGATAAAGATCAGGTTGCGCTGCAATGCGCGGCGCTTTGCTGGCGGCAGTAACAGCAGGGTGTGGCGAGAGTGGCGTGCGCGATATTTGGCAAACCCGTCGCGGCGTGCCGGCGTGTGTTTTTTGTGCATGATGCACCTCGCTTGAGTTCAGCTTTCTACGGTCAGCACCGAAATGCCGCTGGCTTTGGCCTGGCAAACCAGCTCCGAGGTATCGTCACCGCCCGGCAGGGCAATGATCAGATCGGGGCGGCTGTCGGCCAGCATGAAGTGATTGCGCTGGCGTTCCGCCTGTTTGCCATGGCGCTGCCAATTGGGTGGATAACGCACTACGTCGATACCGATTTCCCGGGCCCATTCCTCGATCTCACTGCCCAGGAACTGGTTGCCGCCGTGGATCAGTACCTGCACCGGGCGCAGGCGGTGGTAAGCGTCCAGCACATGGCGGGACTTTTTGGTGTCGGCGTAATGACGACCTGCACAGATCAACACGCGCATGAGCAAATCCTTGTATTGCACGCAGGCGACCGGGCGGCCGCCTGCGTTTGAACGGCGGGGAGGGTCAGTACCACTGTTTGAAGCGGCGGATGTAGATCGTCTTCATCAGTTGGGCGACGCAGCAGTAAGCCAGCAAGGTGCCCACCAGCCATGGGAAGTACGCCAGCGGCAGCGGTTGCAGGCCCACCAGGGTGCCCAGCGGTGAGAACGGCACGTAGATGCCCAGGGCGATCACGATGCAGGTCATCATCAACACCGGCCAGGCGGCCGTGCTCTGGAAGAACGGGATCTTGCGGGTGCGTAGCATATGTACCACCAGGGTTTGCGAGAGCAGCCCTTCGATAAACCAGCCGGACTGGAACAGCGTCTGCATTTCCACACTGTTGGCCGAGAACACGTACCACATCAGCGCAAAGGTGGTGATGTCGAAGATCGACGAGGTCGGCCCGATCCAGATCATGAAGCGGCCGATGTTTTTCGCATCCCACTTGCGTGGCTTGGCCAGGTATTCCTTGTCCATCTTGTCCCAAGGCAGGGCCAGTTGGGAGATGTCGTACATCAGGTTCTGCAGCAGCAGATGGATCGCCAGCATCGGCATGAACGGGATGAACGCACTGGCCACCAGCACCGAGAACACGTTGCCGAAGTTGGAGCTGGCAGTCATGTTCAGGTACTTCATGATATTGCCGAAGGTTTCGCGGCCCTTGAGCACGCCTTCTTCCAGCACCATCAGGCTCTTTTCCAGCAGGATGATGTCGGCCGATTCCTTGGCGATGTCGGTGCCGCTGTCCACCGAAATACCCACATCGGCATCCCGCAGCGCCGGTGCATCGTTGATACCGTCACCGAGGAAGCCGACGGTGTGCCCGTTGGTTTGCAGCGCCTTGAGCACGCGGGATTTTTGCAGCGGCGTGAGCTTGGCGAATACGGTGCGCTCTTCTACGCGGCGCAGCAGGGTGGCGTCGTCCATGGCTTCGATTTCCACACCCAGCAGCGGCTGGCCGGGTTCCAGGCCAACCTGGCGGCAGATCTTGCTGGTGACCACGGCGTTGTCGCCGGTCAACACCTTGATCGCCACGCCAATCTGTTGCAGCGCCGCAATGGCCGGGCCTGCGGTTTCCTTCGGTGGGTCCAGGAACGTCAGGAAGCCCTGGATCACCAGGTTGCGTTCGTCGCTGGTGGTGTACTGCTGGCGTGCCAGCGCTTTAGGGATATTGCGGGTCGCTACCACCAGCACGCGGAAACCGTCTTCGTTGTAATCATTGGCGAGCGCCAGTAGCGCCTCACGACGGCGGTCATCCAGGGGCAAGGCTTCGCCGGCCTCCATGACATGGGTAGAAATGCTCAGCATCTCTTCCACCGCTCCCTTGCATACCAGCAACTGATCACCGGCGGCATCCTTGACCACGATCGACAGGCGACGACGGACAAAGTCGAACGGCAATTCATCGACCTTGCTGTAGGCAAACGGCACCTGGAACTTGGGGTTCTGTTCCGAGAACTGCACCACCGCCTGGTCCATCAGGTTTTTCATGCCGCTCTGGTGAAAGCTGTTGAGCCACGCCAGGGACAGCACGGCGTCATCGCGCTGGCCAAAGGCATTGACGTGATGCTCGAGGATGATCTTGTCCTGGGTGAGGGTGCCGGTCTTGTCAGTGCACAGCACATCCATCGAGCCGAAGTTCTGGATCGCATTGAGGCGCTTGACCACCACTTTGCGCTTGGCCATGGCCGTAGCCCCCTTGGCCAGGTTGGCGCTGACGATCATCGGCAGCATTTCCGGGGTAAGGCCGACGGCTACCGCCAGGGCAAACAGGAAGGCATCGCCCCAATCGCCCTTGGAGAAGCCATTGAGGAAAAACACGATGGGTACCATCACCAGCATGAAGCGGATCAGCAGCCAGCTGACACTGTTCACGCCCCGGTCGAAGGCGGTTTGCACCCGCGAGCCGACAATCGCCTTGGCCAGGGAGCCAAAGTAAGTGCGCGGCCCTGTTGCCACCACCACTGCTTTAGCGCGGCCGCTGACCACGTTGGTGCCCATGAAGCAGATGTTCGGCAAGTCCAGCAGGTTGCCCTGGTCGGCGGCCAGCGTAGAGGCGGACTTTTGCGTGACATCGCCCAGGGTGTCGTACTTCTCCACCGGCAAGGCTTCGCCGGTCAGCACGGCCTGGCTGATAAACAGGTCGCGGGACTCGATCAGGCGGATATCGGCGGGGATCATGTCGCCGGCTGACAGCTGCACGATGTCGCCGGCCACCAGGTCGCGCATCGGCACTTCGCGCAAGACCGGCTGGGCGCCAACCTGCTCGCGGCGCAGCACGGTGGCGGTAGTGCGTACCATGGCTTTGAGGGCTTCTGCGGATTTGGCCGAGCGGTGTTCTTGCCAGAAACGCAGCAGGCTGCTGAGCAACACCATGGTCATGATGATGATGACTTTGGTCAGGTCGACTTCTTCACCTGCCTGAAGTGGCAACCAATAGTCGGTGACAAAGCTGATACCGCCCAGGGTCAACAGCACGTAGATGAAGGGGTTGTTCAGTGCCTGCAGGAACTGGACGATAGCGTGTGGCGGCTTGTCATGGGCCACTTCGTTATAGCCTTCGCGTTGCAGGCGCGCCGAGGCGTCCAGTTCGGTCAGGCCGTCCTGGGTGGCCCGTACATTGGCGAGGGTGGCCGCCAGGCCATTGTGGGCTTCGCGGGCGGCACGCATCGACAGCCTGGTGTCGGGGGCGGTGCCATTTTTCTTGTGCAGAGGCGTGTTTTTTACGGCGCTCATTGTCTGTACTCCTGTCGCCAATTCTCGACAAAACATACCCTCTACTTACCTGCAGACAGGCGAGCGAAAGCATGCCGAGCCGCGGACTTCGCGATCGGTTCAAATAAAGTATTCACATAACTTCTGAAGGGCCCGCTAACAGCAAGTTAGTTAACTAGCGTGCAGCAGGCTACTACTGGACGTGTTCATAAAGAACTCCAGGGTCATCAATAAGAAAGTTGCTGTTTCCAGCGAGGTCAGGCGGCGCGAGTACTCAGGTAGAAACCGAGCATCAAGCGCGCTTGCGCCAGGCAGGAAACCTGGGGTCTCTGCGGGTCTTGAGGGTCGGCATGATCCCAGTGCTGCACCAGGTGGCCGCTTTCAGGGCAGATACGCCAGTGCGCCAGCGGCGGGGCTGGGCGCACTTGAGGGGAGGGTGTGACAAAGGTCGAGCGGCTTGGCGAAAAGCCCGCCGGCGCTCGGCACAGCTTGGCGCGCAGGGCTGCGACCAGTGTGCGCGTATCAGGCAAAACAAGGAGTTGGAAGGTCATAACACACCTCGGGACCGGACGGGCGACCGGTGAGGCAGTTACGGTGGAGCATCAAGCTCTAGCGCAGCTTACCGGACCTGGAACGCGAGTCCTGTCATATTCTGGGTTTGGCGCCCGATGCCCGCAAAGGCGGTGCTCGGACAGCGACTAGATACTGTGTCCATTGGCTTCTTTTGTGAGGTTTAAAAAAGGCCCCAGTTGCGGGCACGGGCAATCTACTCAGGGCGTCAGTGAATGTCAACGTATGATTAATTAAATTAACCAGTGTTCAGAGTTTGTTCAGACAAGAGGCGCGCGTAAGTTGTGGGTTGAATAACTTCATACACCTTGCGCGGCGAGGAGTGCCAGATAGATCAATACTAAACCGCAGGCCGCATAACTCACACGCTGCCAAGTCGGTGATGCGTTCTTGCGTAGCAGGTTCACCAAGGCGGCGGTAAGAAAACACGAGAGTACCGACGCCAGCATGAAGCCGGCAAAAAACATCAGGGTCTGTCCGTGACTGGGGGTGGTGCCGACAATCCCCGACAGTGCGCTGCCCAAGGCGCCCCAGTAGACGATGTTTTTCGGATTAGCCAAGGAAATCGCCGCGCCCACCGCCAACGCATTTTTGCCTGAGCTGGCAGGGGCATTGTCCATTGCCGGTAACTGCCAGGCATCAATCAGGCTGCGAATGCCCAGCCAGGCCAGGTACAGCGCGCAGACGATTGTAAGTGGAACCCGCACTGCATCATGCTGGATCAGCAGTGCGATACCGGTGAGGCCAATCACGGCCCAGACGGCGTCGCCCACCAGTGAGCCGAACTGCACCAGCAACGCCGGCGTGAAGCCATGGAGCAAGCCGCGGCGCAGAGTCTCTGCCAGCACGGCGCCGGGGGAAAGGCAAAATACAAAACCGAATACCAGAGCATAGACAAAGATCGACAGCATGCTCAGTTCCTTTCGAGAAAGTGCCAGAGCATACGTCAGTCCGGGAGAGGGATACCACGCCCTCTGTAGGAACGCCCGCGATGGCGGCGCGTCAGCGACTGAATCTTCAACTGAACCACCGCTATCGCAGGCAAGCCAGCTCCCACACTGGCCGTGTATTGCCCACAGGATCAGCGCCCCCTGTAGGAGCGAGCGTGCTCGCGAAAAGCGTCAACGATAACGTGCGTTTCCTGAATGACCGCGGTGCCTATGAGTTTTTCGCGAGCAAGCTCGCTCCTACACAGGCTGCGGCGTTAAGGCAATGCGATGGAGTTCAACCTTCAATTCATCCGGCGATAGACGTGCAAAGGGCAGCGCAAAAAACGCCTCGCAGCGTGCGGTGATAATGTCGAGGGTGGCCTTGAATGCAGCCTCTACTTGCGCCTCGTCACCCTGCACTTCGGAAGGGTCCTCCAGGCCCCAATGCGTCTTCACCGCTGGGCCGAAATATACGGGGCACGCTTCACCGGCTGCTTTATCGCACACGGTGATGACCACATCCGGCGGGCTGTCTTGAAAGGCCTCATTGCCCTTGCTGTACAAACCTTCGATGCTGATGCCCGCCGCCTGCAGCGTGCTCAGGCTACGGGGCAAGACCTGGCCCTTGGGAAAACTGCCGGCGCTGATCGCTTCAAAGCCCGGCGGCGCCAGGTGGTTGAACATCGCTTCGGACAAGATGCTGCGGCAGCTGTTGGCGGTACACATGAACAGCACTTTCATTGCAGTCTCCATTAGACGCTCAGGCGCAAGGCGAGGGCGGCGAGGGTGATCAGCAGGACGGGCAGGGTCAGCACGATCCCGACCTTGAAGTAGTAACCCCAGGTGATGGTGATGCCTTTGCGTGCCAGGATATGCAACCACAACAAGGTGGCCAGGCTGCCGATGGGGGTGATTTTCGGGCCCAGGTCGCTGCCGATCACATTGGCGTAGATCATCGCGTCCTTGACCACGCCCACGGCATGGCTGGACTCGATGGACAACGCGCCAATCAGCACGGTCGGCAGGTTATTCATGGCTGATGAGAGCAGCGCTGTCAGCACCCCGGTGCCCATGGCCGCGCCCCACACACCATAGGTGGCGAAGGTGTCGAGCCAGGTGGCCAGGTAGTCGGTCAGGCCGGCGTTACGCAGGCCATAGACCACCAGGTACATGCCCAGGGAAAAAATCACGATCTGCCACGGGGCTTCCTTGAGGACTTTACGCGTGGAAATCTGATGACCTTTGGCTGCAATCACCAGCAGCAGTACCGCACAGAACGCGGAGATCGCACTGATGGGAATGCCCAATGGTTCCAGAGCGAAACAGCCGACCAGCAGAATACCGAGTACCCACCAGCCGGCACGAAAGGTCGCACGGTCATGGATGGCACTGGCGGGGTCTTCCAGGTCGGACGGGTTGTAGGTCTGCGGAATATCCCGGCGGAAAAACCACAGCAGCACCGCGAGCGTGGCGGCGACACTGACCAGGTTCACCGGCACCATCACCGCGGCGTATTCGTTGAAGCCAATCTTGAAATAGTCCGCCGAGACGATATTCACCAGGTTCGACACCACCAGCGGCAGGCTCGCCGTGTCGGCGATATACCCTGCGCCCATGACGAAGGCCAGCGTCGCCGCCGGGGAAAAGCGCAAGGCCAGCAGCATCGACATCACGATAGGCGTCAGGATCAACGCCGCACCGTCGTTGGCAAACAGCGCCGATACCAGCGCACCCAGCAACACCATATAGGCAAACAACCGCCGGCCGCGGCCACGCCCCCAGCGCGCCACATGCAGCGCCGTCCAGGCGAAGAAACCGGCTTCGTCCAGCAACAGGCTGATGATGATCAGCGCGACGAAGGTGCCGGTGGCGTTCCAGATGATCTGCCACACCGCCGGGATGTCCGCCAGGCTGATCACCCCGCAGGCCAGCGCCAGGATCGCGCCCAGTGTGGCACTCCAGCCGACGCCCAGGCCCTTGGGTTGCCAGATGACCAGCACGATGGTGACGAGGAAAATCGCAATTGCGACAAGCATGAATAAACGCTCCGATGGCTCAGCAGCAGGTGCTGGCCCGTTGTGGTCTGTCGCCCATTGCATTCAGACGCAGTGCGTCATCCTGCAACCATGGCTGGTTGGCTTGCAGAGTGGTGTCCAGCACCTGAGTAACCCAGGCGGGCAGTGCCGGATTGATGCGGTAGTAGATCCATTGCCCTTGACGTCGGTCCACCAGTAGCCCGCAACTGCGCAATTGCGCGAGATGGCGGGAGATTTTTGGCTGGCTGTCGTCCAAGGCATGGATCAACTCACACACGCAAAGTTCGCCCTCGCGCAGGATCAGTAAGGTCACCCGTGCACGGGTGGCATCGGCCAAGCACTTGAACAGGGTGGGAGGAGAGAAGAGGTCTGACATGGTCAAGGACTTTTCAAGTAGAGATATTCGAATATACGTATTTGCATATATATAGGTCAAATCTTGTTTCAATTGATATGGATCAAAACCCTTTGAAAGCGCCACAACTGTTTGAAATTAAAATGAAACACAAATGTCCTAACGTGCCTGCCCATTGCTGATGAAGGAAGACCCCGCGTGACCCGAGCCACCCGCAACCTGCGCAAGACCCTGGATTCCGTCGCGGAAAATAACGAAACCGCGGCCTTTGACCTGATGCGCGCCGTGGAAAAACTCGGCGATGAAGTGCTGCGCCAGCGCCTGCTCAATACCATCCACCGGCTGAACCAGGATGCGTATGAATTGCGCGAAGCCCGGGATTCGGTGGAGCAGGTTTCGGTAAAGCTCGCCTGAGCAAGATCGTTCAAGACAAGCTTTCGTTCGCGCTGGCATGCTTGTCGACTGTCTGTCGATGAGCCGCTTCCATGCCCACTGCATTACCTCATTACGCCTTCACCCGCGGCGCCATCGCCGTCATTCCCTTATCCCTGGCCTGTGCGCCCTGGGGGTTGCTGGCCGGCTCCATGGCCATTGACGCGCAATTTACCCCGCTGCAAGCCCAAGGCTTGTCTGCCATTGTGTTTGCCGGTGCCGCACAACTGGTGGCCATCGGCATGGTCAAGAGCGGTGCCAGCCTGATTTCCATCGTGCTGACCACTTTGCTGCTCACATCCCAGCATCTGCTCTATGGCATGCACATGCGTCCTACGCTGTCTTCGCTCAACACCCGTTGGCGCATGAGCCTGGGGTTCTTGTTGACCGATGAATTCTTTGCCCTGGTCAACCACTACGACCGCGAGACCTTCAACCGCTGGTACGCCCTGGGCGTCGGCCTGACGTTTTACCTGGTCTGGAACCTCTTCACCCTTGCCGGCATTGTGCTGGGCAAAAGCATTCCCGGCCTTGATCAATTGGGGCTGGAGTTCTCGATTGCCGCGACCTTTATCGCCTTGATCACCCCTGTGGTGCGCGACGTGCCCACGGTGGTATGCGTTGCCGTGGCACTGCTGAGCTCGGTCTGGTTGAGTTATCTGCACTGGGAGTCGGCGGTGGTGGTCTCGGGTGTGTTGGGGATGAGCGCGGGGTTTGCCTGTAAACGGCTGGGAGTGGGGCAACGATGATTTACCTGATGATTGTGGCCATGGGCCTGGTGGTGTTCTTCAACCGTTACCTGTTTATCGAGCCGCGCTTGCCAGTACGGCTCAATCGCGGTGCGCGTGAATTTCTGGGCTTCGCCGTGCCGGGCATGCTCACCGCGATCTGCGGGCCGATTATTTTCCTGGCTGACCATCGGCTCAACCTGAGCCCGAGCAACCCTTATCTGCTGGCCGGCATCTGCGCCGTGGCGTTGATGTACTGGACGCGCAGCGTGTTGACCACGGTGCTATTGAGCATGGCGCTGTTCTATCTGTTCCGTTGGTGGTTTTGACACCCGGGCAAAAAAAAAGCCCGCGGGGTGGCGGGCAGAAGGGAGACTTCTAAAAAATGAGCCTGGCCACTATAGGCGGCGTGTTTGCCCTTCACAGTGAAACAAAGTTCATGGGCGCGTCAGTTGGCAGACGCACAGTGGTAGAGTCACGGTTTTTCCAAGGAAGCAATGGCATGCACAAAGTGGTAATGGGCGCATTGATACTGGCGGCACTGACCGGTTGCGCCGGTTCGAAGATGAAGGAAGCGCGCGCAGGCAGCCCCTACAAGACCCTGGCATCAGACAAGGCCACTCTGGTCGTTGCCCAGTGCATCCAGTTCGGCTGGCAGGATGAAAGCGTGTTCGGCGTCGATGCTGGCGGCTTCAAGGAAGCGACCGAGGCGGGTGGTTTTACGGTGTATACCACCGGTGGCGATTACTTTGTCGATGTACTCAGCACCGGCGCGGGTTCTACGGTCAACTACTATGCAGCACAGGACAATATGCCGGCCAAACGTCGCCTGGCAGCACTGGCCACTTGTCTGTAAGTCGGTTGCCTTAGCCATATTCCGAAATGCCTGGCGGGACAGCCGCTGGGCATTGGCCTATGATTCACTTGCTCGTTCGACGTGATGGCTCTTTACCGGTACACGGATGTCGAGGCTTAAACGTCGAACGAGCTCCTCCACCCCAACCTCACCGGGGCATGAAACCCAAGTGCCAGCGTCGCGGAATCAACAGTGTCGCCACCCCCAAGGCCGCAGCCAACGCACCACTGACCCACAATGCGCGCAGGCCCATCTGCTGTTCCAGCAGTGCACCGATCACAGCGCCAATGAACATCCCGCCCCACGGAATCAATTGCACGCGCCAGCCATTGCGGCGCTCCCCCAATAACCAACGGCCGAGCCCGCGACCAAAGCGTGACAGCGCTCCGGTGACGTAGGTCAGCCCCACCGGCAGCCCGTTCACTTCCTCGACGGCCGCGTTGAGCATGCCCATGGCAATGATAGCTGCGAGCAACGCGGGCAAGGTGTCGGTCGATGGCCACAACGCCGCAGCGCAGAGCAAGGCGCCGATGCACAGTAATAAGGGCAACGCATGGCGCTTGCTGAAACGGCTGACCAGCACGCCCAAGGCATTGCCGACCACGAAGGTGGTGACCAGCAATACCAGGCGCCCGGTGAGCCCCAGGTCGCCCGCACTGATGGCCACCGCCAGGCGCGTGGTGTTACCACTCATGAACGAGACGAAATCGCCGCTGGCCATAAAACCGATCGCATCGGTCATGCCCGCCAGCACCGACAGGCAGGCCACCAGCATCAAGCCCACGCGCCCGCGCCAGCGCTGACGACGGGCGAGCGTGGCATTGGTGTAAGGCTTGCGGGACGAAGGCAGCATGGGGCTGGTTTCCTCGGTGAGATTATCCGGCCACTACCGTAGGGCGCTTTGCCTGTCCGCGCAATGACCTCAGACACGCTCCAGTTGCCAGCCGGTGGCGTGCCACGTCAGATGGTGAGTCGGCTCGATCGCCTGCAAGAATGCCTCGTCGTGTGATACGGCCAGCAGCGCGCCGGTAAACCCCTTCAAAGCCTGCTCAAACGCTAGCACTGACTCCAGGTCCAGGTGATTGGTGGGTTCATCCAACAACAGTAATTGCGCCGGTGTATCACGCCACAAGGCCAGGGCCATCGCGGCTTTCAAGCGCTCGCCGCCGCTGAGTTGCCCTGCCGGCTGCGTAACCCGCAGCGCGTCCAGCTGCAAAAACGCCAGACGTGTGCGCAGTTCGGCTTCGGCCAGCGGCGTGTCGAGCAGGTTGAGTTGCTCGACAAGGCTGCGCCGGTCGTCCAGCAGCGCCAGGTGCTGATCAATGTACGCACTGGGCACCGCTACGCTGCACTTGCCACTGACCGCCTGCCAGTGGCCGGCCAGCAGTTTGAGCAAGGTCGATTTGCCGCAACCGTTCGGCCCACGCACGGCAACGCGAGCCGGACCTGTCAGGTTTAGCGTCAGGTAGCTGACGGGCGCCAGGGGATCGAGCCAGGGCAATTGCGCCTGCTCCAGCACCAGTACCTGGCGGCCATTGGGGACCGTCGAGCCTGATAATGCGAGCAGTGTGGGCGTCTCATCCGCCACGCGCTCGTAAGCCTGGCGCACCTGGGCGTCGAGTTGGTTTTTGCACGCATGATGGGCGCTACGCACGCTGCTGACGATCTCCTTTGCTGCGCTTTTCCAGCGCGCCTTGGTAAAACGGTCGACGTTGGCGGTCTCGGCCTGTTTACGTGCGCGTGCGGCATGGCGCTGCAGGTCGTCGTGGTCTTTTTGCAGACGCCGACGCTCACGGCTGCGGGCCAGACGCGCCTGTTCCCACGCAGCAATCGCGGCCTGCTGGTGAGTATCGCGTTGCTGGCGATAGGCGTCGTAGTTGCCGCCGTAGACCTGAATGCCAAGGGGCGAAAGCTCAATGATGCGACCCATGACGTTGAGCAACTGTCGATCATGGCTGACCACCACCAGGCCACCTCGCCAATCGCGCAACACACGCAACAGCCAATCGCGCCCGGCAGCATCAAGGTGGTTACTGGGCTCATCCAGAATCAGCAACTGCGGCGCAGCCAACAACGCCCCGATCAGCGCGACCCTGGCGAGTTGGCCACCGCTGAGTTGATCGGCCGGGGTACTGGCACTGAGGGTCTGCAAACCCGCTGCATCCAGTGCCTGGCGCAGGCGCTCGGCGAGGTCCCAGCGATCGTCGATCAGTTCCAGGTCACCGAGGCGTGCATCGCCCTGGGCCATACGTGCAAGGGCAGCCAAGGCTGCGGCAGTTGCGGTGATATCGGCGATGGTTTGCCCTGGTTGAGCCGTGATGGCCTGGGGCACATAGGCAACGTGGGCCGGTTTTTTCAACGTGCCGGAGGAGGGCAGCAGCACGCCGGCCATCAACTTGGCCAGGATACTTTTGCCCCGTCCATTGCGCCCGACGATACCGGTAGGCGTTTGATCAATGGACAGGTTCACGTCGGCCAGCAAGGTTTCGCCATTGGCGAACTGGAAAGACAGGTGTTGCAGGGAAACAAGAGCGGGCAGCCGTTTGACGTCAGTCATCAGCACCTCCAAAAAAATGTCGAACAGGCCAACAAGCGCGCCAGCGGCTCGTTGCAGATACATTTTGGAAGGCTTAGATGTTCACGTCGGCGGTCATCCCGTGAGTCAGAAGGGAGGCAGAGCCTAACCCACCTTAACTTTGTGCGGCAAGTCTTCGGCCAGTTTTTCCAGGAACATCGCCAGCGCGACTTCTTCGGCTTTCAAGCCTTTGCGCACCCGCGGCTTGGGCAACTTCGACAATTCGCCGAGGCTGAAATGCTCGAGCACCGCCGGGTGGATATAGCACTTGCGGCACACCGCCGGCGTATTGCCCAACTGCCGGGAGACATCCTTGACCATCGCCACCACATGCCGCTTGGCGTCGGATTCGGGCTGCCACGCCAACTCGCGCAACACCGCCAGCGCCATTGCTGTACCAGCCCAGGTGCGGTAGTCCTTGGCGGTAAAGTCTTCGCCGGTCAGGCTGTGCAGGTAGTCGTTGACATCCTGGGAGCTGACGGTATGCCGCTCACCGTCTTCGTCCAGGTACTGGAACAGGTTTTGCCCTGGCAATTCCATGCAACGCTTGACCACCCGGGCCAGGCGCCGATCCTTGACGCTGACTTGGTGCTCCACGCCACTCTTGCCACGAAACTGGAACTGGATCTCACTGCCCTTGATGTCCACATGGCGGTTGCGCAAGGTGGTCAGCCCGTAGGATTTGTTTTCACGGGCATATTGGGTATTGCCGACGCGGATCAGCGTGGCGTCCAGCAACATCACCACCGTGGCCAACACCTTTTCGCGGGTAAACCCCGGCTCGGCGATTTGAGCTTCGAGCTGTTTGCGCAATTTGGGCAACGCGGCGCCAAAAGCCTGCAAGCGCGAGTACTTGTCGCTGTCGCGCACCTCGCGCCAGCGTGGGTGGTAACGGTATTGCTTGCGGCCACGGGCGTCGCGGCCGGTGGCTTGCAGGTGGCCGCGAGGGTCGGCACAGATCCACACGTCGGTGTAGGCGGGCGGCACCGCCAAGGCGTTCAGGCGTTTTATTTCGTCCGCGTCGGTAATGCGCTCGCCCTTGGCGTTCAGATACTGGAACTTGCCTCGCACTTTTTTACGGCGGATGCCGGGCTGGGTGTCATCCACATAATGCAGGTCGCGGGGCAGGTCGGCGGGTAGCGAAGAGTCAGGCATGGGGCGGGTTCCTTGGCAACAAATCAGGCCGGTATGTCTGATTGACCGCAGCACCCTGCGGTCGTGCCAAATGGTTAAGCCAGCACCGCCACCGCCTTGATTTGCGCCCACAGTGTCTGGCCCGGATGCAGTTGCAACTGGTCGTGTGAGAAGCGCGTGATGCGTGCCAGCAAGGGCGTGCCGCCGGCGTCGAGGCGCACCAGCACGTGGGCGCTGTTGTCCGCGCCAATAGTCTGGGTGACGGTCACCGGCAAGCGGTTGAGGATGCTGCTGTGTTCCTGGGCCTGCAGGCTCAGGCTTACATCCCGTGCCTGGACCTTGACCCGCAGCGGGCTGCCCACCGCCAGCGGGACATGGGCCACGCGCATCTGCAACGGGCAATCGGGCAACTGCAGAGTGAGCAACTGATAGTGCGCGTCGTAGGCAACGACGCTGCCGGCGATCACCACGCCGGCATCGTCGCCCAGCGCCAAGGGCAGGTCGAGGCGCGCCAGGGTCTCGCCGATCGGGCCGCTGGCCAGGGCCTTGCCGTCGCTGAGCAAGACAATATGGTCGGCCAGTCGCGCCACTTCGTCCTGGGCATGGCTGACGTACAGCACCGGGATATCCAGCTCGTCGTGCAGGCGTTCCAGGTAAGGCAATATCTCGCTTTTGCGCTGGCTGTCCAGGGCCGCCAGTGGTTCATCCATCAACAACAACTTGGGGCTGGTGAGCAAGGCGCGGGCGATGCCGATGCGTTGGCGCTCGCCGCCGGACAAGTGTTGCGGGTGACGCTCAAGCAAGTGCCCGATGCCCAACAGTTCGGTGGCCTGCGCCAAGTCCACGCGCCGTTGCGGGCGCGGAATACGTTTGAGGCCGAACTCCAGATTGGCGCGCACCGACAGGTGCGCAAACAGGCTCGCCTCCTGGAACACATAGCCCAGAGCGCGTTTATGCGGCGGTACAAACATCCCTTTGCTGCTGTCTTGCCAGACCTCGCCGTTGACTTGTACAAAACCGTGTTCGGCGCGTTCCAATCCGGCGATGCAGCGCAGGCACGTGGTCTTGCCGGAGCCAGAATGCCCGTACAGCGCGCTCACGCCACGGCCGGGTAATTGCAGGTCAACATCCAGTGTGAAGGCGCAATACTTCAGGTGCAGGCGTATATCCATCATCGCGATCAGCTCCAGCCCATCTTGGTTTTACGGCTGGAATAGAGCGCCAGCAACACGAGGAAGGCGAACACCACCATGGCCCCGGCCAGCCAATGGGCCTGGGCATATTCCATGGCTTCGACGTGGTCGTAGATCTGCACCGAGACGACACGGGTCTTGTCCGGGATATTGCCGCCGATCATCAGCACCACGCCGAACTCACCGACGGTATGGGCAAAGCCCAGGATCGAGGCGGTGATGAACCCAGTGCGTGCCAGCGGAAGGATCACCGTGAAAAACGTGTCCCACGGGTTGGCGCGCAAGGTCGCGGCCACTTCCAGCGGGCGCGTGCCGATGGCAGAAAACGCATTCTGCAACGGCTGCACCACGAAGGGCATGGAGTAGATCACCGAGCCAATCACCAGCCCGGCGAAACTGAAGGTGAGGGTGCCCAGGCCCAGCCACTGGGTGAACTGGCCGACGTACCCGTTGGGCCCCATGGCCAACAGCAAGTAAAAGCCGATGACCGTTGGCGGCAACACCAACGGCAGTGCGACCACTGCGCCGATGGGGCCGCGCCACTTGGAACGGGTGCGCGACAGCCACAGGGCGATCGGTGTGCCGATGATCAATAGGATCAGGGTGGTCAGTGAGGCCAGTTTGAGGGTCAACCAGATCGCAGAAAAATCAGCACTCGTCAGGGGCATTTACAGCTCGTAACCGTAGGATTTGATAACGGCAGCCGCTTTCGGGCCTTTGAGGTAGTCCACCAGAGCCTTGGCGGCGGCGCTGTCCTTGCCCTTGTTGAGGATTACGGCGTCCTGTTTGATCGGGTCATGCAGGGACGCCGGAACAATCCACGCCGAACCGCCGGTGACTTTGCCGTCTTTGTAGATCTGCGACAAGGCCACAAAACCCAGCTCGGCGTTGCCGGTAGACACAAACTGATAAGCCTGGGTGATGTTCTGGCCCTCGACGAGCTTGTCCTTGACTTGGTCGCTCAAGCCTTCCCTGGCCAGCAATTGGGTGGCGGCCAGGCCGTAGGGCGCTGTTTTGGGGTTGGCGATGGACAAGTGCTTGAATTGGTTTTTCTTCAGCACATCACCCTTGGCATCCACATAGCCTTCTTTGGCCGACCACAGCGCCAGGGTGCCGACCGCGTAGGTGAAGCGTGAACCCTTGACGGTAGCGCCTTCGCTTTCGAGTTTTTGCGGGGTGGTGTCATCGGCGCTGAGGAACACCTCAAATGGCGCGCCGTTCTTGATCTGAGTGTAGAACTGCCCGGTGGCACCGTAAGCCGCGACCAGTTTATGGCCGGTGTCTTTCTCGAAGTCGGCGGCAATCGCCTGGATCGGGGCGGTGAAGTTGGCGGCCACGGCCACCTGCACTTCATCGGCATGGGCCGTACCCAAGGCAAAGGCGGCAAGCAGGGGGGCCAGGCGCGAAACGCGGGTCATCATGAAGCAACTCCTTGAAGGTGTACGGCAGGTTGTAGGTAAAGAGGCTTACCGCTATGTATGGGAATATATAGCGGTAGGCTATTGCCGGTATAGCACCAAGTTGCTGCGCAGGTCAGTCGCGGGTGAATCTGGCTAGCGCGTGCTCGGCCAATTCGCGGGTCAGGTCATAGGTGGACAGGTCTTTGCCGAGCCTCAGGGCCTGGCCTGCCCACAGGTTACTGAAACCGGCTTCATCCTTGGCCTTGAGCGGCATTAATGCGCCTCCGGCTTTGGGGAACGCCGGCGCCGTCGGGTTGATTGCGCCGAGCTCACGCATCACCCGGTTGACGATGCCCCGCGCCGGGCGGCCGGTAAACAGGTTGGTCAGCGCGGTTTCGCTGGCTTGGGCATGGCGCAGCGCATGGTGATGGGAGGCGCTTACCGTAGCTTCGGGTGTGAACAGGTATGCCGTGCCGACCTGCACTGCCGAAGCGCCCAGCGCAAAGGCGGCGACGATGCCGCGCGCATCGCCGATTCCGCCCGCAGCAATCACCGGCACGCTGACCGCGTCGACAATCTGCGGTAGCAGCGCCATCAAGCCGATCTGGCTGTTGAGGTCATCGCTGAGAAACAGGCCACGATGCCCACCAGCTTCGATGCCCATGGCGATAATCGCGTCGCAGCCGTGCTGCTCCAGCCACACGGCTTCCTCGACAGTGGTGGCCGATGACAGCACCTTGGCACCGGTGGCTTTTACCCGGTCCAGCAAAGACTTCTCTGGCAGGCCAAAATGAAAGCTCACCACTTCTGGCCGAAACGCTTCCACTACCTGGCAGGCTGCGTCATTGAACGGCGCGCGGTTGGACACCGGGGTTGGCGCATCGAAGTCGGCGCCCAGCTCATAGTAGTAAGGTTGCAGCAAGGCCTTCCAAGCCTGGTCCCGCGCGTCATCGGCATCGGGGGGTTGATGGCAGAAGAAGTTGATGTTCAGCGGCGCATGACTGGCCTGGCGAATGAGAGCCAAGGCATCGCGCAGTTGCTCCAGGCTCAGCGCCGCCGCAGGCATCGAGCCCAGGGCGCCGGCCTGCTGGGCGGCGATGACCATGGCGGTGGTCGTCGCGCCAGCCATCGGCGCCTGGATAATCGGCACCTCAATGCCCAACAGGTCAAGAATGCGGGTGTCTGGCCAGGTGCTCATGGGGTGCTTCTCCAGCGTTAGTAGGGCTTTTCGCTGTTTTAGCAGGGCAATCAGCACCCGGCCAGTCTGTTTTATTCACTGGACGGAAGCGGCGTTTTGTGGCGCTGGGTTTCGCGCTCGAGTAACTGGCGCTTGCGCTCTACGCCCCAGCGGTAGCCCGACAGCTCGCCACTGCTGCGCACCACGCGATGACAGGGAATCGCCACCGCCAGGTGGTTGGCACCGCAAGCCTGGGCCACGGCGCGAAAGGAGGAAGGTGCACCGATACGCTCGGCAATCTGCGCATAGCTGGCGGTGCTGCCCGCAGGGATTTCGCGCAACGCCTGCCACACCCGCTCCTGAAAGGCCGTGCCGCGCAGGTCCAAGGGCAAATCCAGGCCCACGGCAGGGGCCTCGACAAAGCCGACGACGTGGGCCACCAGTTGTTCGAAACCCTGATCCGCGCCGATCAACTCAGCCTTGGGAAACTGGTCTTGCAGGTCGCGCACCAGTTTGTCCGGATCATCACCCAATAAAATCGCACACACGCCACGTTGGCTTTGCGCCACCAGAATCGCCCCCAGCGAGCACTGGCCAACGGCAAAGCGGATGGTGTTATTGGCGCCGCCGCCTTTGTAGTCTCCAGGTCTCATGCCGAGCACTTGGTCGGCAGCTTCATAAAAGCGGCTATTGGAATTAAAGCCCGCGTCATACAGGGTGTCCGTCACCGAATGCTGGCCCTTGAGGCCGTCGCGCACTCTGCGCGAACGCAGGGCGCTGGCGTAACCCTTGGGGGTCAACCCGGTGTTGGCTTTGAATACGCGGTGGAAGTGAAAGGGACTCAGCCCGGCGCATCGGGCCAGCACATCCAGGCTAGGCGGAGTTTCGGCCTGCTCGATTTGCCGGCAGGCCTCGGCCACCAGTTGCCCATGGTGAGCGGCCAACTGGGTCTGGTCGCCGGCAGCGCGTTTACTGGGACGATAACCGGCGGCTTCGGCCTGCGCCGGCGTGTCGAAAAACTCGACATTCTCCGGGCGCGGCAAACGCGAAGCGCTGCTGGGGCGGCAATACACGCCGGTGGTTTTCACGCCGTAGACAAACAAGGCGTCGGCCTTGGCATCACGGGCAATAATGGCAGCCCAGCGCGGATCGTGTTCGTTGTTCATGGCCTGCACTCTTGACGGTTCAGGAGCAGATTAAGCCTGCCGCTCGCAATCGACACTCCGAAGCTTGCGGTCAAATTAACCGGCGGTGCGAAAGGTCAGGTTGATGCGCTGCGGGCCCATGACCGGATGCACGCCGTCCTTGATCGGCATCACGCCATGAAAGCGCAGGCGATCAACGCCGCCCCACACCACCACATCACCATGAAACAGCGAGACCTTTTGGGTTTTGTCGCTGCGCGCATGGCCACCGAACAGGAAAATCGCCGGCAGCCCCAGGGACACCGACACCACGGGCGCGCTGTAGCTGCGCTCGTTCTTATCCTGATGCAGGGACATCTTCGCCCCCGGTACGTAACGGTTGATCAAGCAGGCATCGGGTTGAAAACCGCCAAAGCCGGCCTCGATAGCCGCAGCCACCGCCAGTTGGCGCAATGTGTCGGGCATGACGGGCCAAGGTTGCTGGCTGCGCGGGTCGAGTGGGCTGTAGCGATAGCCACGGGCGTCGGTGGTCCAGCCCAGCTCGCCGCAACTGCTCAGCGCCGCCGACATGGTAAAGCCGCCGGGAGTGACCATCTGCCGAAACGGTGATTGAGCCAGTACACGCCGCAGCTCCGGCAATAACCGCTCGATCCAGGGCAGGGCATAGCCCCTTAGTACATAGGACTCTTCGCCAATTTGCTCGCGCCCGGCAGGCTGTTGCAGGGCCTCGTCGGCAAACAAATCGGCGGTAGGGCCAGGCATGGCTTACAGCGCCTTGCTCACGTTGATGTCGGTGATTTCGTCGCTGGGATCATGAATTTTTGCCAAGGCTTGCTTGGCTTCTTCGATGCTGTTGTTTTGCAACTGGGCAAATTCAAAGCGGCGTTCGCCGTTGAGCTTGTACTTGATGACGTATTTGGTTGTGGTGGTCACAGCTTTTTTCCTGTCAGGTGTTCGGGTCAGCTCAGCTTGCTGCTGGTACGACGAACGATACGGATCTTGTGGGACAACGCAGGTTTACGGGTCACGCTGATGGCGCGACGGGTCACCACATCCAGGGTGATGTTCCAGAACCCGGTGCTGGGCGCGGTGATCTTGGCCGGGAATTTATCAAATGCGCCGCCGTGGTAGGTATGGCGGCCGCCATTTTTGAAGCTGCGAAAGTTCGCATCGCTCATCAGGCGAATATTGCAGGTCTGCGAGCATTCGATGACGACAATGTCTCCCTCGTTGAGGTGCTCACGCTGGTGGATGAATTTCATGGGGTGTCTCCAGAAGGGCTTTTTCTGAAAAATCAGAACGATACGTAGGTTAAGATGGAGTTTATCAGCCCCAGCGCGTTTATTATCGGGCCGTCGTCGACGACTTCGACAATTTAAAACAGTTATTTACCGAGTTATCACAGATAAATCCTACGTTGGTGGGAGAAAATTACCATCCCCGCTGTCGTAGGGTCTTTATCGGAGGTTTTTGTATGAAGTGGAGTGTGTTGGTGCTGGCCTTGGCAATAGGTGGGTGTGCTTCGGTTGCAGATATCAAGCAGACCCCGCCAACATTGGTGGTCATCTCAGGGAAGAAACCGCAGGAATATGCGGCGTGTGTGGTACGCAAATTGGAGGCGACCCGTCGGCCGCCGCAAATCGAACCCCATAAAGACGGCATTCAGGTGATCGTGCCGCAGAAGTTCTCGGCAGACCCGTCGGCGATCTTTGAAATCGAAGACCGCTCCAGCGGTAGCAGCATCAAGCTTTATGAAAGCATGTCCAATGTGCCGATCCGCCCGGGCGACGTGAAGAAGGCGGGGGAAGAATGCATTTCCGGTTGAGCTCCAGACTCATCCCTCACACCCGATAAAAAAAAGCCCTTACCCTGCAGGGACGGTATGCATCCGTTAAACTGTCGGGCATTCACTATAAAGATGCCGCTCAAACCCGGGGTTTGAGCGGCATTTGTTTTTCTGGAAAGCCGGTTATGAAACGAGAACACGTCAAAGCCCGCCATGCCGAAGGGCAGATCTCGGCCACCCATGTCATCCAGAACCCCGCCGATCTGGGCGAGTGGATCGTATTTTTCAAGAAGAGCGGCGGGCGCAGCTACTTCCTGGTGGACGAACAGGATGAGGTCGAATCATTTGCTCGCCTGGATGACCTGATCGAAATCCTGCGGGGCCTGGGGATCAAGTTCGCTGAAGTGCACCTGTAGCAACGTTACTTGCAGACCACCACCACGCTGCGGCCTTTGAAGTTGCCCACGTCCTGGCCCAGGGTCTTGTCGCTTTCCTTGAGTGCCGGCGTGCCATTGGTGCCGACGATGCGGTAGCCGGTGCCCGCGCAGGAGGCGTCCGCCTTCTCGTAGCAACTGGCCCATGAATTGGCCTCGCCCGAGCAGTCGATGGTCAGGCCTTGCTCGCCATTTTTCAGCAGGGTGTCGGAGGCGGTGGTGCAGCCGGCGAGTGCCAGTACCGCGGTCAGTGCCAGGATTTTTTTCATAGAGGGGGTCGTCATCGAGGGTATTGGAAGGGCGCGCTGACACTGTCGTGGCGTTGTTGAAGATTATAGCGAACTGCCATCTAGGTACAGACAAACAAAAAAGCCCCGTTTAACGGGGCTTTCAAAGCAGTGCAAAGAGGCTTACTTGGTTTTCGGCCGCTTGCTCGATGCATGGCCTGCCTCATCCACAAACACTTCGGCGACGGCGATCGCCATGCTTTCGGACTCGAATACGCCGGCAACGCTGTCACCGTGAAAATTGATCAAGTGCCAGCCGTCTGCTCGCTTAGTGATCAGGTAGCCGTTTACACCTTTTGGTTCTGACATCTGTTGGCAATCTCGTGGTCTTGGTTCAAGGCGCCCATGATAGCGCCAAATGCCGGGGCAGGGCGCAAGTTGTTGCGGGTCAGTGCCAGGGGTGCAAAAGCGTGCTAAAACCATTGCAGCCCTTTCAAACAAGGGGTCGACGCGAGTTCTGACCAACCGTTGGTGACACCCATTGCAGGATCAGCGGAACTTACGCCGACATTTTTTCTCTATGATGACATCGCAACGCCAGCAGAACCCCATTGTAAGGTGACTGCGGCCTGATTAGACTGCGCCGAATTCCGTACGCACAGCCCTTTGTAAGGACTCATATGATCAAGAAATGCTTGTTCCCAGCAGCCGGTTACGGCACTCGCTTCTTGCCAGCGACCAAAGCCATGCCCAAAGAAATGCTGCCAGTGGTGAACAAGCCACTGATTCAGTACGGTGTGGAAGAGGCTCTGGATGCCGGTTTGAACGAGATCTCCATCGTCACGGGTCGTGGCAAGCGCGCGCTGGAAGACCACTTCGACATCAGCTATGAGCTGGAAAACCAGATCAAGGGCACCGACAAGGAAAAATACCTGGTCGGTATCCGTAAACTGCTCGACGAGTGCTCGTTCTCCTACACCCGTCAGACTCAGATGAAAGGTCTCGGCCATGCCATCCTTACCGGTCGCCCGCTGATTGGTGACGAACCCTTTGCCGTGGTCCTGGCGGACGACTTGTGCGTCAACCTGGAAGGCGACGGTGTGCTGACCCAGATGGTCAAGCTCTACCAGAAATACCGTTGCACCATCGTTGCGGTGATGGAAGTCAACCCAACCGAAACCAATAAGTACGGTGTTATCGCCGGTGACGATATTGGCGATGGCCTGATCCGCGTACGCGACATGGTCGAGAAGCCAGCGCCGGAAGACGCGCCATCGAACCTGGCGATCATCGGTCGTTACATCCTCACGCCGGACATCTTCAAGCTGATCGAAGAAACCGAGCCAGGCAAGGGTGGCGAGATCCAGATCACCGACGCTCTGCTCAAGCAAGCCAAAGACGGCTGCGTGATTGCCTACAAGTTCAAGGGCCAGCGTTTCGACTGCGGCGGCGCTGAGGGCTACATCGAAGCGACCAACTTCTGCTACGAGCATTTCTACAAGACGGGCAAGGCTTACTGATCCACGCTTGCCGGCACGTTTTAAGCGAAAGCCACCTTCGGGTGGCTTTTTCGTTTTTCAGCCCCATGTAAGTCGGTATGCTGGTGTACTGCCGAGGAGAGTGAAATGGCCTACGATTTTGACCTGTATGTAATTGGCGCCGGTTCCGGCGGTGTTCGCGCGGCGCGCTTTGCCGCGGGCTTTGGCGCCAAGGTGGCTGTGGCCGAGAGCCGCTACCTGGGCGGCACCTGTGTGAACGTCGGCTGCGTGCCAAAGAAGCTGTTGGTGTACGGCGCGCATTTTGCCGAAGATTTTGAACAGGCCAGCGGCTTTGGCTGGTCCCTGGGCGAGGCGAACTTTGATTGGGCGACCCTGATCGCCAACAAGGATCGTGAGATCAACCGCCTCAACGGTATCTATCGCAACCTGTTGGTAAACAGCGGCGTGACCCTGCATGAAGGACATGCACGCCTGGTCGATGCCCATCAGGTGGAGATCAACGGTGAGCGTTTCACTGCCAGGCACATCCTGATCGCCACCGGAGGCTGGCCGCAGATCCCTGAGATTCCAGGGCGCGAGCACGCCATTGGCTCGAACGAGGCGTTCTTCCTTAAAGAGCTGCCCAAGCGCGTGCTGGTAGTGGGTGGTGGTTATATCGCCGTTGAGTTCGCGGGCATCTTCCACGGCTTGGGCGCGCAAACCTCATTGCTGTATCGCGGTGACTTGTTCTTGCGCGGCTTTGACGGTTCGGTGCGCAAACACCTGCAAGAAGAGCTGACCAAGCGCGGCCTGGACTTGCAGTTCAATGCAGACATCGAGCGCATCGACAAACAGGCCGACGGCAGCCTCAAGGCCACTTTGAAGGATGGCCGCGTGCTGGAAGCCGATTGCGTGTTCTACGCCACTGGCCGCCGTCCAATGCTGGATAACCTGGGCCTGGAAAATACCGGGGTCAAACTGGACGAACGCGGTTTCGTCGCGGTGAATGATCTCTATCAGACCGCCGAGCCGTCGATCCTGGCGATTGGCGATGTGATTGGTCGTGTGCAACTGACGCCGGTGGCCCTGGCTGAAGGCATGGCCGTGGCGCGGCGGTTGTTCAAGCCCGAGCAATACCGCCCGGTGGATTACGCCAATATCGCGACGGCGGTATTCAGCCTGCCGAATATCGGCACAGTCGGCCTGACAGAAGAGGATGCACGCAAAAATGGCCACAACGTGCAGATCTTTGAAAGCCGGTTCCGGCCGATGAAGCTGACCCTGACCGATTGCCAGGAAAAGACCTTGATGAAGCTGGTGGTCGACGCCGACACCGACAAAGTACTGGGTTGCCACATGGTCGGTCCGGATGCGGGTGAGATCGTGCAAGGGCTGGCGATCGCGCTCAAGGCGGGCGCGACCAAGCAGCATTTCGATGAAACTATCGGCGTGCATCCTACGGCGGCGGAAGAATTCGTCACCATGCGCACGCCTGTAGCGGACTGATCAGGTTGGCTCTGCTGCCTCTGGCGCCGTTGCAACGACGGTCGCCAAGCGCAGGGCTTCGATGCTTGCCTGGGCCTTGACCAGGTCCAGCTCAAGCGCCTTGTTGTGCTGCTGATACTCCAGCAGTGATGCTTGGCGCGATTGGCTGTCCAGCACGGCAACCCGCAGGCGTTCCTGGAGCAGGGTGCGCTCGCTGTCGATCTGGCTGAGCTGCTCCTTGAGTTTCAGCTGTAGCGCCTGGTCCTGGCGAGCTTGCTCCTGCAGCGCTTTCAATTCCTTGGTTGTCACTCGCTGCTCACTCAGCAGGCGCTCGTTGTCGCGATGCAGTTGGGTGATTTCGTCCTGGCGCACCAGTGCGCTTTGCTGCGCCTGACGCAATTCGGCCTGTACCTGTTGCAACTGGCCCTCATGGCGACGCTGTTCCTGCTCGCGCTGCTCCTTGATGGCAGTGCGGTAATGCTCAAGCGCATCGCGGGCGTGCAGGTGTTTTTCTTCCAGTGAGCGAATCTGCTCGTCTTTGTCGTTGAGCCTCAGCTCGTAGTCGCTGCACGCCTGGCTCAACCCGGCGTTACGGGTTTGCTCGGTCTGCAGGCTGGTGCTGGCGGTTTGCAGCGCCGCGCTTTCTTCAGCGAGGGCAGCGGCCTGGATATCAAATTGCTGTTTGAGCTGGGTGTGCGCTTCTTCCAGGGTTTCTACCTGGGCGAGCAGGGCGGCTTTTTGTTGCTCGAATTGCGCCAGGGCCAGGTCGATCGGCTCTTGGGCCTTCTCTTTCAGGCGTTGGGACAGGCGGGCGACTAGCTCGCCCAGCTCATCATCAATCGGTGCTTGGGTGATGGTCTGGCGCGTCTCGCTTTCGTCCAGCTCTTTCAAATAGCGATGAATGGTGGTTTTCGAGCCGGTATTGCCCATTTCGATACGCACCGCATCGATGCTGGGGTTTTCGCCACGGGCGAGGATCGCCAGGCGTGCCGTTTGCACTACTGCTTTTTTTATGCCGCCGCGAGCCATGGGGTCTCCGTCGATTTAGTACTGTGGTACGTGGTATGTATATACATACTATATCATGATTGAAAACTGGTTGAAATTCATGATTTAACAGATGGGATATTGGCGTATTATCCCGTGTCATAAGCATTTTCATCAGCCATCCACCCTTCAGCAGTACGAAAACACGCCTATGAGCGACCTCGACCGATATCTCAACGCCGCCACTCGCGACAACACGCGCCGCAGCTACCGCGCGGCGATCGAGCATTTCGAAGTCAGTTGGGGAGGGTTCCTGCCAGCCACCAGCGAGAGTGTGGCGCGCTACCTCGTGGCGCATGCCGGGGTATTGGCAGTCAACACCTTGAAATTGCGGCTCTCGGCCTTGGCGCAATGGCATACCAGCCAAGGGTTTGCCGACCCGACGAAGGCGCCGGTGGTACGCAAGGTGCTCAAGGGCATCCGCGCTGTGCACCCGGCGCGGGAGCGGCAGGCCGAGCCTTTGCAGCTCACGCAGTTGGAGCAAGTAATCGCTGCCCTGGACATTGAAGCCAAACAGGCCAGCGAGCGTCACGACCAGCCGCGCTTGCTGCGGGCCAAGCGCGACGCTGCGCTGATTCTGCTGGGCTTCTGGCGCGGCTTTCGCAGTGATGAGCTGTGCCGATTAAGCATTGAGCACGTGCAAGCCGTGCCAGGCGCAGGCATCAGCCTGTACTTGCCACGCAGTAAAAGTGACCGTGACAACCTCGGCAAAACCTACCAGACCCCAGCGTTGCTGCGGCTGTGCCCGGTGCAGGCTTATAGCGAGTGGCTCAGCGCCTCGGCGCTGGTGCGCGGCCCGGTGTTTCGCGGCATTGACCGCTGGGGCAACCTGGGTGAGGAGGGCTTGCACCCCAACAGTGTGATCCCGTTATTGCGCCAGGCCCTTGAGCGCGCAGGCATCCCCGCCGATCAATACACCAGCCACTCCCTGCGTCGGGGTTTCGCCACTTGGGCGCATCGAAGTGGTTGGGATTTGAAGTCGCTGATGAGTTACGTCGGCTGGAACGACATGAAATCTGCGATGCGCTATGTTGAAGCGACGCCGTTTTTAGGCATGACCCTGGCAACCCAAGCGCTGATTTGAGATTTTTTCTATTAATAGCGTCACCTGATAGAGAAACCCAATCGTCAGCATCAGGTTTGCCAATGAGCCATCGACCGAGAGAGCCGGTAGGATTCACCTCATCAACTTCTTAACCCCTGACGGAGAGTCAACGATGCCTATCATCAACAGCCAAGTAAAACCGTTTAAAGCCACCGCTTTCAAAAACGGCAGCTTCGTCGATGTGACCGACGCTGACCTGAAAGGCAAGTGGTCGGTTGTCTTCTTCTACCCAGCCGATTTCACCTTCGTCTGCCCGACCGAACTGGAAGACCTGGCTGACAACTACGCCGAATTCCAGAAGCTGGGCGTCGAAATCTACAGCGTTTCCACCGACACCCACTTCGCCCACGCCGCCTGGCACAACACTTCGCCAGCCATCGGCAAAATCCAGTACACCATGATCGGCGACCCAACCCTGACCATCTCCCGCAACTTCGACGTACTGATCGAAGAAGCTGGCCTGGCAGACCGCGGCACCTTCGTGATCAACCCAGAAGGTCAGATCAAGATCGTTGAACTGAACGACGGTGGTGTAGGCCGTGACGCTTCCGAGTTGCTGCGCAAGATCAAGGCTGCTCAGTACGTTGCCGCCCACCCGGGTGAAGTGTGCCCAGCCAAGTGGAAAGAAGGCGAGGCCACTCTGGCGCCGTCTCTGGACCTGGTCGGCAAGATCTAAGTCTGTGAACGCGTATCAAGGGCGGGTATCCGCACTTAAGTAAGCTGCATCCGCCCTCAAAACGCCCGGGCGAGATTCGCTCGGGCGTTTTTTTGTCTGCAATAAACCGAATGAACAGGAAATCGCCCGTATGTTGGACGCCAATCTTAAAGCTCAGTTGAAGTCATACCTGGAACGGGTCACCCAGCCGATCGAGATCGTCGCCTCCCTCGACGACGGTGCGAAATCCCAGGAAATGCTTGCTCTTTTGCAGGACGTAACCAGCCTATCCACGCTGATTACTCTGAACACCGATGGCAATGATGGGCGCAAGCCATCGTTCTCCATCAACCGCCCGGGTGCCGAGATCAGCCTGCGTTTCGCCGGTATCCCCATGGGCCATGAATTTACTTCGCTGGTGCTGGCCCTGCTGCAAGTCGGTGGCCACCCGTCGAAGGCCAGTGTCGAAGTGATTGAACAGATCCGCGCCCTCAAAGGCGAGTTCAGCTTCGAGACTTACTTCTCGCTGTCGTGCCAGAACTGCCCGGACGTGGTCCAGGCGCTGAACCTGATGGCCGTGCTGAACCCGAACATCCGCCACGTTGCGATTGATGGCGCGCTGTTCCAGGCTGAAGTCGATGAGCGCCAGATCATGGCGGTCCCGAGTGTCTACTTGAACGGGGTCAACTTTGGCCAAGGCCGTATGGGCCTGGAAGAAATCCTCGCCAAGCTCGACACCAGCGGTATCGAGAAAGCCGCGGAGAAAATCAGCGCCAAGGATGCCTTCGACGTCCTGGTAGTTGGCGGTGGCCCGGCCGGGTCTTCGGCTGCCATCTATGCGGCACGTAAAGGTATTCGTACCGGTGTGGCGGCTGAACGCTTTGGTGGCCAGGTGCTGGACACCATGTCCATCGAAAACTTTATCTCGGTACAGGAAACCGAAGGGCCGAAACTGGCCAGCGCACTGGAAGCCCATGTGCGTCAGTACGACGTGGATATCATGAACCTGCAACGCGCCAGTAGCTTGATTCCGGCAAAAAATGCCGGTGAGCTGCACGAAATTCGCTTCGAAAGCGGTGCGACCCTCAAGTCCAAGACCGTGATCCTGGCCACAGGCGCCCGCTGGAGAGAGATGGGTGTGCCCGGCGAGCAGGAATACAAGGCCAAGGGCGTGTGCTTCTGCCCGCATTGCGATGGCCCGCTGTTCAAGGGCAAGCGTGTGGCGGTGATCGGCGGCGGTAACTCCGGCGTAGAAGCGGCCATTGACCTGGCCGGTATCGTCAGCCATGTCACCTTGCTTGAATTCGACAGCAAGCTGCGCGCCGATGCCGTGTTGCAACGCAAGCTCTACAGCCTGCCGAACGTGGATGTAATCACCAGCGCGTTGACCAGTGAAGTCAAAGGCGATGGCCAGAAAGTCACCGGCCTTGCCTACAAGGACCGCGACACTGGTGAGTTCAAGACCATCGACCTGGAAGGCATCTTTGTGCAGATTGGCTTGCTGCCCAACACCGACTGGCTCAAAGGCAGCGTAGAGCTGTCGCCGCGTGGCGAGATCATTGTCGATTCCCGTGGCGAGACTTCACTGCCTGGCGTGTTCGCCGCCGGAGACGTAACGACTGTGCCGTACAAGCAGATCGTGATAGCAGTAGGCGAGGGCGCCAAGGCTTCGTTGAGCGCGTTCGATCACTTGATCCGCACCTCTGCTCCGGCGTAATCCTGAGCTGCAAATAAAAAACCCCATGAGCGATCATGGGGTTTTTCTCGTTCCCACGCCCGGCGCGGGATTCTCGTTCCCACGCTCCGCATGGGAATGCATCCGGTGACGCTCCCCGTCACGCAGTGCTTATGACATCGGCGCCGGCTGGATGATCTCCACCCAATAAGCATCCGGGTCTTTGATGAACGCGAGGCTCTTCATACGGCCATCCGTCAGGCGTTTCTGGAAGTCGCAACCCAAGGCTTCGAAACGTTCGCACGCCGCGACAATGTCCGGCACCGAGATGCAGATATGGCCAAAACCACGCGGGTCGGTGTTGCCGTTGTGGTAGGCAAAGTCGGCATCGTTTTCGGTGCCGTGGTTGTGGGTCAGTTCGAGAATGCCCGGAATCGACTTCATCCACTGGGTGCGCTCGGCCGCGTCGGCCGGGATCTGGGCCTTGTCCACCAGGGCCAGGAAGTACAGGCTGAATTCGGCTTCCGGGAAGTCACGTTTCTCGACCAGGGAGAAACCGAGGATGCGCGTGTAGAAGTCCAGCGACTTGGTGATGTCCTTGACCCGCAACATGGTGTGGTTGAACACAAAGTTCGCCGTGGCGTTGTCGGGTTGGGCAGTGACGCCCGGGAAGGTGTTCAATTCGTGCAGGCTCATGGGCCCTCCAGAAAAAATGTGAGATGAGCGGTCCATTGGCTTGCGGCCTGCGCCCATGCAGGCGGGCCATGATACGCAAGCCGCACCGGCTGCGCCAAATGAAAAAGCGCGCCCAACCCTTGCAGTCAGCGCGTGCCGGGACGCACACTTTGCGGCTGGAACCTTGGGTGTTTTTGCAATGATCGAGTTTCGTAGGCCACTGTTGAGTGCTGTGTGCGTGTTGTTGGGCAGCTCGTTTGTGTTGGCAGCCGAGCCGGAAGTCCATTGGCCCAGCGGTTGGCAGGTCGAAGAAGTCGTGCCTGACGGCGAGCTCCCTGTCAAACCCCAAGCAGTGTCCCGGCAGCGAGCGATCAAGAATGATGAAAATGGCGCCACGTTGATGGTAATGGAGTTGACCGGAACGCCGATTGAGGCCGGCCATAAAGTTAATCTTCCCGGCGTGTTGCTGGAGATGCGCAAGTCGATCCAGAAAGACTTTGCCCGTGGTGGTTATCAAAGCGTGTGCAGCAAAATGCACCCCACGACATTGAGTCGTCTTGATGCGTTGGAAACTACCTGTGTGATTACCGAGAACGGTCGACACGTATTGTCGCAAACATTAGTCGGTGCGCTGGATGTCGACAAAGCCTATGTTTTTTCATACGCAGGCCAGGCGCAAGCGTACGAGGCGAGCAAGGAGGAAGTCAGTCTGGTGCGCAACAGTCTGAAACTTTGACAGGTTCAAGCTGAGCGAATTTGAACAATACGAACCCTGAGTTAAGTTCGATTCCGAACCGTTAGAGCAAAAAAAACCCCGCGTATGCGGGGCTATTTTTTAGTACATGTTTCAGCCGCGAAGCCAGGAGTCTACAGTGGCGGCGCCGTACTGCTCTTTCCAGGCTTTGAGGCCGCGGTGGTTGCCACCTTTGGTCTCGATCAGCTCGCCGGTGTGCGGGTTGTGGTAAACCTTGACCACCCGTGCGCGGCGCTGTTTTGGCGCCGCGGCGGCCGGTGCGCCGCCTTTGCGTGGCGCTGGATCGAGGATGGCGATCACATCGCGCAGGCTTTTGTCGTATTTGCCCATCAGCGTCTTGAGCTTTTCTTCGAATTCGATTTCTTTCTTCAGGCCAGCGTCGTTCTTCAAGGATTCCAGCTGGGCAAGCTGCTCTTGAAGGGCTTTTTCTGCTGCGCGAAATTCGGCGAGTCTGGACAAAATCTATACTCCAATAATGTAGTTGCTGATATCAACTGCAGACAAAGCTATAAGCCAAGAACGTTAAGCCACGTCAACGAAAAAGACCCTTCTGCGAGTTCTGCACAGGCAGAAAAAATTGTAGTAGTTAATTCATCTCGAGTAAATCATGTCTTTTAAAGAAAGACCAATCTTTCATGGTAGGTCGTACACGACTATTCAACGATACCCAACGACTTAATGAATTCATCGCAGGGTAATGGTCGACCAAACAGGTAACCCTGTAGGAAATCCACGCCCTGGGCAACGAGGTATTCACACTGTTGGGCTGTTTCCACGCCTTCGGCAACAATGCCTAGATCCAGCTTGACCGACAACTCTATGATGCTGTCTAGAATATGCCGCGACAGCGCATCCGCACCGATCATGGCGACAAAGCTTTGATCGATCTTCAAGTAGTCGACATTGAAATTGCGCAAATAGCCCAAGCTGGAGTGGCCGGTGCCGAAGTCATCAATGGCGATCATGACCCCCATTTGATGCAGCGCCTCGAACAGGCGGCGGGTGGTCTCGGTGGGTTCGATCAGTTCCCGCTCGGTCAACTCCAGCACCAGGGTGACCTGGCCGGGTGGGAACGCGGCGAGGAATTCCCGGCAGTCCTGCACCAGCGCCATGTCCTGGCAATGGCGGGCTGTGATGTTCACGCCGATATGAAAGCCAGGGCTGAAGCGTGCGGCATGGGGCGCCAATTGCACGGCGGTCTGGCGCAGCAGGGCACGGGTCATCGGCACGATCAGGCCAGAGTCTTCGGCCAGGGGAATAAACAGGTCCGGGCGCACCAGGCCTTCTTTGGGATGCTTCCAGCGCATCAGGACCTCACAGCCGGCCCATTGGCGTGTGTCACCCCGTACCACCGGTTGGAAATACGGGATGAACTCATTGGCTCCCAAGGCGCGTTGTAACTCGTGGGTCGGCGCGGACGAGCGTTTTTGCAGCCAGTGAGCGAGCAGCCCCGCCAATATCCCGAAGAACACCACCAGGCTGAACAGCGCCGGATACCGCGCCTGCATGTAGCGCCAGACTTCACCCTCGGGCATCCCGGCCTCGACATTGTATTGATAGCGCTCGGAAGCCAGGCGTTGTGGCGCCACGGCAAATACCGGCAGCGCGCCTTGATGCACCTTGCCGTCGGCACCCAGCCAGTTCGGGCCGACGTGCAGTACCAAGTGCGCGTAACGGCTGATCAGGCGCAAGGCGTTGGTGAGGTGGTAACCGTCAACCGAGGCAAACGCGCCTTGATCGCCTTCCACCAGGCGATACACCAATAGCGCGGTATCGGGTGTAACGGGGTTGCCATTCATCAACCACAGGCGCCCATCGACATAGTCGTCCGGGTTGACGGGCGATTGGTAGCGACCGCCAAACAACGAACTGCAATAGATGTTTTTCTGCCAGGACAGCGTCGTGGCCCGCACAAACGGCCGGCGCGTGACTTGTTCACGTAGCGCCAACTTGGCGACGCTGTCACAAGGTTTACCGGCCAGCGGCAGCAAAGCCTGGGCAGCGATGGCGGTATTGTCCAGCATCAGGTCGAACTGGCGCACCGCTTCTTGAGCGGTTTGCGCTGTGCTTTGCTCGAGCGTGCGTTCGGCTTGCCAGTAAAGAATTACCACCCCCAACAGAATGGGCAGCAGCCCGCACAGGGTGCTGATGAAATAGCGTGCGGCTCGGCTTCGTGGGCCTTTGACGGTCAGGGGCATGGGAGCAGTCAATCGTGAAAAAGAGAGTGGGCTCTGCCGATGATAGATGGCATTGCACGGGGCTGCTCACTTGTTTAACGCCTACTGACCTAGCCGTTCGGTCAGTTGTGGCGGGCACTTCAACTTGGCAACATAAACTTCATTGCAAAACGTAAGAGACTCGGTAGCCCTTAATCCCTACAGCCTCTTTCATAGCCGCTCAGCCCAATTTTGGCGGGAGGGCCGCGTCTCGCCCTTCGATTGATGAGTCATGGCTTGCAACTCTTTCACTGACATTCACGAGGAAGTATCTGTAATGAAAACTATCGCATTGGCCGTTGTATTTCTGGCGGTCACCGGCGTTGCCGCTTTGCCTGTTGTCGCCGCAGACGGCAAGATCACCTTGACCGGTGAAATCACCGGCACCACTTGCAGCATCAGCGGTGGCACGGGCTCTGCGCCCGGCACCAGCCCGGACTTTTCGGTGCCACTCAACAAGGTCCAGGCCAGCGCGCTCAAGGCGCCCGGCCAGACTGCCGGGGCGAAACCCTATTACATCCATGTCGGTTCCTGCCCGAAGGATACGACCGTCGCCGTGATGTATGAGAGCAGCAGCCCCGCGATCAATCCGGCGACCGGTAACCTGGTCAACCAGGCACCCGCCAAGCCGACGCCTGCCACCCTCGTTGAGGTGCAACTTGTGGATGGCGTCACCCACCAGCCCATGGATTTGCGCCTGGGCCAGAACTCCAGCCCCGCGAAAGTCCCGGCAAGCGGCGAGGTGTCGCTGCCCTTTGCTGCCCAATACATTGCCACGGGCACTGCTACGCCAGGCCCGGTCAGTACGCAAGTGCTGTATTCGGTGACGTTCCCCTGATCGAGGCCCCGTTGCCTGGCCGTGCGCCAGGCAAGGACAGACGAAATGCTTGCCCGGACATTGCTAGTGACCCCCCTGCTGAGCGCACTGCTGACCAGTGTCGGGTTGCTGTCCGCCGCTCACGCCGGCGTAGTGATCGACGGCACGCGGCACATCTATCCGCAGCAGCGTCGAGAAATCACGCTGCGCCTGACCAATGACGATCAGCGAGCGCCGCGCCTGGTCCAAGTGTGGCTGGACCAAGGCGACCCGGCGCAAGACCCCACCGGCAGCGACGTGCCGTTCAGCCTGTCGCCACCTGTGTTTCGCATGGACGCGGGCAAAAGCCAGGTAGTGCGACTGGTGTATACCCAGGACCCACTGCCGGATGACCGCGAATCGTTGTTCTGGCTCAACGCCTTGGAGATACCGCCCAAGGTCAACGTGGCACCGGGCAGCCCGCAAGAGGCCCCTTCGAACCACCTGCAGTTCGCTTTTCGTATCCGCACCAAAGTGTTTTTCCGCCCGGCCCAATTGCCGGGCTCCGCGGACGAGGCGCCCACCCACTTACGCTGGACCCTGCACCGGAGTGCCCAGGGGCCGCTACTGGAAGTGCACAACCCATCGGCTTATCACGTGACCTTCAATGAGGTTGCCTTGGCCATGGGCTCGGGCCCGGGTGCTCGCCTGTTACCGGCGGGAGAGGGCATGGTGCCCCCCGGCGGCAGCCTGAAGCTGCCCGTCAAGGATGTCGCACAAGCAATACCCGCCGACGCCCAGGTGCATTTCAAATACATCAATGATTACGGCGCATTCTCCGTGCCGCAGCGTGCTCCCCTGAAGTTCTGATCATGTATGCCTTATTGCAAATACCCGTTCACCGCTTTACGGCCTGGCTGTTTGCCAACCCCAACTTACTGCTGTGGCTGGGCCTGCTCAGTACCTTATTGATGTCGGCAGAAGCCGCGCCACTGGTGTTTGACATCGAGGCGTTCGCCAGCGGCCTGTCCTCTTCGGCAGATATCTCACGCTTCAATACCAGCAACGTGTTGGCGCCAGGTGTTTACCGCGTAGATGTGATGCTCAACGGGCAATCGATGGGGCGCCGCGAGATCACCTTCGCCCCCCTTGCCGGACAGGACGACGCCCAGCCTTGCCTGAACGCTGCCGAGCTTGGCCAACTGGGGGTTTCTGTGCAGGCGCTGGCGGATAACACCGAGCATGCCTGCCGGGATTTTGCCGAGTGGATACCCATGGCCAGCAGCCGCGTCGATATCGAGACCCTGACCCTGGATGTCAGCATCCCGCAGATCTATATCAACCGTTCCGCGCGCGGCTACATTGACCCGTCTGAATGGGACAATGGCATTGACGCCGCGCTGCTCAACTACAACTTCAGTGCCGCGACGGCGACAGCGGGCGCCGGTGAGGATCGTGGCTACCTGGGCCTCAACGGCGGTCTCAACCTGGGCGACTGGCGACTGCGCCATCAGGGTGGGCAGGCGTGGGCATCCGGTAGCGGCCTGGCGCGTTATCAACACACCGCCACCTACCTGCAACGGTCCCTTGGCGCCTGGCGTTCACAACTGACCGTCGGCGACAGCTTCAGCAGTGGCCAGATCCTCGACGGTGTGCGTGTACGCGGCATCACCCTGGCCACCGATGACCGCATGCTTGCCCAGTCGCAACAAGGCTATGCGCCTCAGGTGCGAGGCATTGCCGACAGCAATGCAACGGTGACAGTGCGCCAGAACGGCTACACCCTCTACGAAACCACAGTGGCCCCGGGGCCGTTTGTCATCGATGACCTGTACCCCACCGGGTACGGCGGCGACCTGCACGTCAGCGTCACCGAGGTCGACGGCCGGCGCAGCAGCTTCGTGGTGCCTTACTCCGTGGTGCCTTACCTGCTGCGTGACGGTGCCAGCCACTACAGCGTGACCTTGGGGCAGTTGCAGCAATACGGCGTCAGCGATGCCAGCCCGCTGATCTTGCAGGGTACGCTGCAGCATGGCCTGGGCGATCGTCTGAGCGCCTATGGTGGCAGTACGCTTTCCCCAGGCTACGGCCAGGCCAAAGCCGGCCTGGCGATGAGTACTCCGATTGGCGCGTTCTCCCTCGACAACACCCACTCGCGCACCCAAGTTCTGGGGCTGGGCGTAGTCGGCGGGCAAAGCTGGGGCCTGGCCTATAACAAGAACCTGCCGTTCTCGGGAACGCACTTTGCGCTGGGCGCCTATCGTTTCTCCACGGACGGGTACCTGAACCTGCCTGATGCGCTCAATGTGCGGGAACTGGCCCGCCAAGGCGGGAGTATCAACAGTTACGCGAGGCAGAAAAGCCGCCTCGACCTGACAATCAGCCAGCAGTTGGGCGCAGGCTCGCTGAGCCTGTATGGCAGCTCCATCGACTACTGGGCGGGCCGCCAAGGGCGCCAGACATCCTTCACCCTCAGTTATGCGGCTAATTGGAAGTCACTCAACTGGAACCTTTCGGCGCAGCGCTCGCGTGTCAGTGAAACCCATCAATTGAACGATCACGAGCGCAGCGACGAAATCTTTTTTGGCCGGTCGGCGCAAGCCGGGCGCGTGGATAATCACCTGGTTCTGACACTGTCCATGCCATTGGGCGCAGGAACGCGTGCGCCAACCCTGAGCAGCAGCCTGTCGCACGATGCTGGCGATTCACGCGGCAGCCAGCATCAGGTGGGAATCAATGGTTTGCTGGGTGACACCGGTGAAGCCAGCTACGGGCTGACTGGCAGCCGTGGCACGGGCCACCAGCAAGGCTCCAGCTTCAATGCCTACGCGGGCTATCGCAGCCGGGCTGCAAGCCTGCGGGCCGGCTATGCCCAGGCCCGCGACAGTTCGCAACTATCCATGAGTGCCGATGGCGGGCTGATAGCCCACGAGGGTGGCGTGACTTTCGCGCAAAACCTCGGTGAAGCCTCGGCACTGGTGTATGCGCCGGATGCACAAGGTGCCCGGCTCGGCAGCAGCGGGGCGCGTATCGATAAGCAGGGTTATGCGGTGCTGCCAGCCCTCAGGGCTTATCAGCGCAATGAAGTAGATATCGATCCCGAGGGCATGCCCATGGATGTCGAACTCAAGGAATCGAGTCACGCCGTGGTGCCGACGCTGGGAGCCGTCTCACTGGTCAGGTTCGAGACCGTCAGTGGCCGTGCCGTGGTGATCAAGGCCACTCATATGGGTGGCAAGCCGTTGCCATTTGCCGCGCAAGTGTTTGACGAGCGCGGCGTCGAAATCGGCGTGATCGGCCAGGCTGGCAAGGCTTTTGTGCGCGGGGTTGCCGACCAGGGGCGGTTGACGGTGCGCTGGAATGCAGGGGCGGCTGACCAGTGCTTCATCCATTACCGTTTGCCGCCGCGCAGGCCCGAGCAACGCCAGGAAAGCGCGGACCAGTTGGTCAGTCAATGTGCCGACCATGGTGATGCGGACGAGGAGCGCAGTTGATGACTCATCGATTGCTCCGCGTGCTGCTTGGCCTGGCCCTGGCGGTGCAGACAGTATTGGCCCATGGGGAAATCGTCATTGACCGCACGCGCATCATTTACCCGGCCAGCGCCGCTGGGGTAACGGTCAACCTGCACAATGAGGCCGACGGCCCGCGATTGGCCCAGGTGTGGATCGATGCGGGGGACCCGCAGGTCGCGCCCGAGTCCAGTGATGTGCCCTTTACGGTGACCCCGCCGATCCTGCGCCTGGATGCCGGCAAGCACCGCGCATTGCGGGTGATGTACCACGCGACCCAAGACAAGGCCATGGCCGTGCCTCAGGAGTTGGTGTACTGGCTGAATGTGCTGGGGATCCGCCCGTCTGTCGACACCGGCAACCAGCTGCAATTTGCCTTTCGCACACGGATCAAGCTCTTCCTGCGCCCGGACGCGTTGCCAGGCCAAGCGCAGCAGGCGGTGGATACGTTGCAGTGGCGCCTGGCAGGCGACGGCCCGGTCCTGCAGGTGCGCAATCCCAGTGCCTTTCATGTGACGCTTTCCAGCGTGTTGCTGACCGTCGATGGCGTCGAGTACCACAGTGAGGCCCCGCCGATGCTGTTGCCGCGCTCGGTTGCCCGCATCGTGCTGGAGGGCCCGGCGCCGTGGGGGCAGGGTACGGTCGCGCTGCGATTTACCACCCTGGATGACCATGGCATGACGCGTACGCACACAGTGTCTTTGGGGCACACGAAGGATTTGGCGATATGAACGGTGTCCGGCAATTTATGTTCAGGTTTTTACAGATTGGCGTGTGCTTGAGTATTTGCGCAGTCGCGATGGACGCACAGGCGCATTTCAATGCAGGCGTCTGTACCCCCCAAGCCCCGGTGACGCTGTTCGTCCCGCCCATCACCCTGCCTGACAACCTGCAGGTGGGCGAGGCGATTGGCTACCCAAGTGGCTATGACTTCGCCGGCAATGGCTTTGTCATGCGGTGCCGCTACACCGACTGGCCATTGTCGCAGCCGGTGTCGGCCAACATCAGCGTGGTCAATTCGCCGGCGACCGGCATAACGTTCAACGCAAATGGGCTGACGTTGCCGGTCTATGCGACCAGCTACCCTGGCGTCGGGTTCGTCATGATGGCCGGGGATCCGTCCCAGCATTTGAAGGTCATCACCCACACCGGCGTCACGCTGTTGGACACCAAGCACAACAAACCCAATGGCTGGGGCCTGCAAGGGCGCGTGTATCTGGTGGCGACGGGCCCGATCACCTCGGGCACCATCCCTGGGAACACAGTCGCCAGGTATATGCTGACCAATGTCAATATCGAAAGCCCCGGCGCTGCCTCGGTCAACTTCGCCGATACGGTGATATTGCCGCCGCAAAAGCCAACTTGCCGGGTGACCACGCCGTCGCTTGCAATGCCGCTGGGGCAGGTGCCCAGCCGTGATTTCAAGGGAGTCGGCAGCAGCGCCGGCAGCGTTAGTCGCGACATAACCCTGGACTGTGCCGGCGGCACCGGCGGCATCCTGGATGTATGGATCACCGTGACTGACCAGACGGAACCCGGCAACCGCAGTAACCAGTTGTCCTTGACCCGCAACTCGCACGCCCGCGGCGTCGCCCTGCAATTGCTCAGTGGCGATCGGTTGGTAAGCTATGGGCCCGATTCCTCCGGCGTGGGCAACCCGAACCAATGGCAGGTCGCAAACACGGGCAACGGCGCCCTGACGATTCCCTTGACCGCCCGTTACGTTCAAACCGCGTCGACCATCAAGCCTGGTACCGCCAACGGCCTGGCCTCGTTTACCCTGAGTTACCGGTGAGCCCCGGGATCAGGGTACAGCGTTTGCGCCAGTGCGATAAACGCCAGGGTTGCGGGAGAGGCCTGGCGGCGATCCAGCACCGCCAGGCCTATGCGGCGCGGTACGCCCGGTGACAACGGGCGGGCAACGTAGCGCTGGTCGGCATCGGCCGGCAGTGAGCCCTGGGCCACGATACTCAGGCCGTCGCCGCGGCTTACAGCTTCCAGGGTAGTAAGTAGCTGAGTGCAGCGATAACGCACTTTAGGTTGCAACTGCGCTTCACCAAACAACCGCGTGACCAGCTCTGCTGAGCCTGCCTCGGTCAGGATGAACGGGTCATCGCACAACGCTTTCAAAGGTACCGCCATGCTTGCCGCCAAGGCATGGCCGACCGGTATCAGCGCCACCAGTTGGTCTTCGAGCAGGGCCACGGTGTCGAAGCGTTCCTGCTCCAGTACCACGAAGCCCACATCCACCCGGCGCTGATCCAGCCATTGAACGACCTGCCGGTCCGGCCCTTCGTCTATATGTACCTCGATACCCGGATAGTCCCTTCGAAAGTGGCTGAGAATGGTTGGTAGCAAACGGTTCGAAGCGGTGGGGCCGAACGACCCTATACGCAATGTACCGCGCTTCATCCCGCGGGCATCGGCGGCTTCCTGCTGCAAGGTGTTGGCCAGGCCCAGCATGCCCCGTGCGCGCCCAAGTAACTGCGCGCCGATATCGCTCAGTTCCACCAGGGTCTGGTGCCGGCGAAACAACTCTACCCCCAGTTCCTGCTCCAGGGCCTTGATCGCATGGGACACCGCCGATTGGCTGATGCCCAGGCGATGCGCCGCACTGGTGAAGCCTCGGAGTTCGGCGACCAGGGAGAAGATTTCCAGCTGGGTCAGGGTCATGAGTAAAGCCTTGTTTTACGATGACAAATCATTAGTAAAAGAATAGTCCCATCCTTTCTCACGTTGAGCACATTCTTATGCATGCCCGCGAAGGCCTCACTTACCTGAAGCTGGCCGCTGTCACCATGATCTGGGGCGGGACCTTCGTCGCCGGGCGCTTTCTGGCCGATCACGTGGACCCGCTGCTCGCGGCCTGCCTGCGGTTTATCCTGGCCAGCCTCGCGTTGCTGCTGTTCCTGGCCTGCGCGCGCATCCCACTGGCGCGCCCAACTACAGGGCAAATGGCGCGGCTGGTACTGCTGGGCCTATGCGGCATCTTTTTCTACAACCTGTGTTTTTTCTATGGCCTTCACTACATCAATGCGTCGCGGGCGTCCTTGATCGTGGCATTGAACCCGGCAGTGATCGGCCTGGCGTCCTGGTTGTTGTTCAAGGAGCGCCTGGGCCGGGCCAAGTGGCTGGGTATCGGGCTGTGCCTGGTGGGGGCGGCTGTGGTGATCGTGAGCCGCAATCCCAACCTCATGCAGGGGGCCCGCAACGCTTGGATCGGTGACCTGTTGATCCTGGGCTGCGTAATGGCCTGGGGGGCCTATTCGCTGCTGTCTCGGGAACTCAACCAGACGTTGGGGCCGGTGCAAACCGTCACTTGGTCGGTGCTGTGGGGTACGCTGATGTTGACCCTTGCCACCCTCGCCACCGGTCGGCTGACGCTGCAAGGTTTCAGCGCGCTGCAGCTGGCGCAGTGGTACAGCCTGCTGTACCTGGGTGTGCTGGGTTCGGCCCTGGCCTATATTGGTTACTACGACGGCATCCGGCGAATCGGCGCGACCCGCTCCGGGGTGTTCATCGCCCTCAACCCGCTGACAGCGGTGATATGTGGCGCGTTGCTGCTGGACGAAGCCTTGACGGTGCCGATGCTGGCGGGTGGCGCGGTCATCCTGTTGGGCATCTACCTGTGCAACAAACCCCTTGCGCGGGGCAGGGCAATGGGGATTTGATAAGAGTACGGACAAACCTGGTTACGCTGTGTAGAATCAGTTTACGCATACAAGAATATGGACTTGCGCTCACGCAAGCCTCGGCCGTCAGAGACTGATGACACCATGAAGCTACTTGGCTCCCCCCTCATCTTTGGTGACTTCCTCGCCCGCAGCGTGCGAGGCCTTTCTTGTGCGCCACCCTCCAGCCTCATCCTTGCTTGCAACTAAACAATTGCTACCCACAAGAATGATGAGGCACCGAACATGACCGACCAACTCGACAACCCAATGGGCCTGATGGGCTTTGAATTCATCGAATTTGCATCGCCCACCCCAGGCACCCTGGAGCCGATCTTCGAGATCATGGGTTTCACCAAAGTGGCGACCCACCGTTCCAAGAACGTGCACCTGTATCGCCAGGGCGAGATCAACCTGATCCTCAACAACGAACCCGATAGCCTCGCTTCTTACTTCGCGGCCGAGCATGGCCCGTCGGTGTGCGGCATGGCGTTCCGCGTCAAGGACTCGCAACAGGCCTACAAACGTGCCCTGGAGCTGGGCGCCCAGCCGATCCACATCGACACCGGCCCGATGGAGCTGAACCTGCCGGCGATCAAAGGCATTGGCGGTTCGCCGTTGTACCTGATCGACCGGTTCGGCGAAGGCAACTCGATCTACGACATCGACTTCGTCTACCTCGAAGGTGTTGATCGCAACCCGGTAGGCGCTGGCCTGAAGGTCATCGACCACCTGACCCACAACGTCTATCGCGGGCGCATGATCTATTGGGCCAACTTCTACGAGAAGCTGTTCAACTTCCGCGAAGCGCGTTATTTCGATATCAAGGGCGAGTACACCGGCCTGACCTCCAAGGCCATGAGCGCGCCGGACGGCAAGATCCGTATCCCGTTGAACGAGGAGTCGTCCAAGGGGGCCGGGCAGATCGAAGAGTTCCTGATGCAGTTCAACGGTGAGGGTATCCAGCACGTCGCGTTCCTCACCGACGACCTGGTCAAGACCTGGGATGCACTGAAGAAGATCGGCATGCGCTTCATGACGGCGCCGCCAGACACGTATTACGAAATGCTCGAAGGCCGCCTGCCGAACCACGGTGAACCAGTGGACCAGTTGCAATCGCGCGGCATCCTGCTGGACGGCTCGTCGATTGCCGGTGACAAGCGTCTTCTGTTGCAGATCTTCTCGGAAACCCTGATGGGCCCGGTGTTCTTCGAGTTCATCCAGCGCAAAGGCGACGATGGGTTTGGCGAGGGCAACTTCAAGGCACTGTTCGAGTCGATCGAGCGCGACCAGGTGCGTCGTGGGGTCTTGACCGCCGACTGATCCATGTGAGGCCGGGCAGGCTGTTCCGGCGCTTCACGCACAGGCTCCGTATCGAAAGGTACGGAGCCTTTTTTTGCCTGCCAAACAGGTCTGACCGATCTTGTAACAGACAAATCCTCGGGGCAGGGGAACGGAGTCGACATGGCTTCCACTCAGGAGTGACGCAAGAGCTGATCTTCTCCTGTGTCGCAACCTTGCGTTTCGCGAACCCCAATTGTGAGGAAAGACTGATTATGACAAAACAAACTCTGGCGGCTGCAGTGCTCGCTTTGTGCGGCTTCGCTGCCAGCTCCGCGCATGCGGCAGACGGTACCATCACGATCACCGGCTCGGTCAGTGGCACCACCTGCACCATCAGCGGCGGTACCGGGGCCTCGCCAGGCTCAGGCGCCAACTTTCCGGTAGTGCTTGACCGCGTACAAACCTCGGCTCTCAAGGCAGCAGGCGATACGGCAGGCGCCAAGCGCTACTTTGTGTATGTGGGCGGCTCGGGCGGGTGTCCGGACGGTACCAAGGTCGCCGTACGTTATGAACCGACCAGCCCTGGCATCAACCCGGCAACCGGCAACCTGCGTAACACGGCAACGGCGACACCCGCCTCCCGGGTAGAGGTACAAATTCTCGATGGGGCTTCCAACACGCCAATGGACTTGCGCACAGGTAATAACTCGACCGTTGCCACCGTTACCAGTGGTCTGGCGACCTTGCCGTTTTACGCACGCTACATCGCCAACGGCGGAGCGGCAGGCGCGGGCAATGTCACCAGCAGCGTGCAGTACTCGGTCACCTTTCCTTGATGCAGCCAGGCTGATGACCACTGCGTTTGTTGCCTGAGATCCTCGCTCGACCCAGTGGTCGGGCGCAGGACAACCGTTTTCAAGGATTACCTGATGCAGGATTTACTGATGATCTTGAGTCGTCGTGTGGTGCGGGTCGCGCTGAGCCTGGCCTTGGGGATGGCATCGCACACGGTGCACGCGGGAGTGGTTATCGACGGTACGCGACAGATTTACCCCGAGCCGCGACGTGAGGTCACCGTGCGAGTAACCAATGATGACAAACACGCGCCCCGCCTGGTCCAGGCGTGGCTGGACGCGGGTGACGCGCAGGAAGCGCCGACACTGAGCGATGTGCCTTTCGTCCTGTCTCCTCCGGTATTTCGCCTGGACGCCGGCAAAAGTCAGTCCATGCGCCTGTCCTACACCAAGGCACCGCTGCCGACGGATAGAGAGTCGCTGTTCTGGTTGAACGTACTCGAAGTGCCTGGCGCTGCCAGTGAGTTTGACCCCACGCTTGAAGACAGCCAGCGGAATCACTTCAAGTTCGCGTTTCGTATCCGCACCAAAGTGTTTTTTCGTCCGGCGCAGTTACCTGGAACACCCGAGGAGGCGCCTGGGCTGTTGCGCTGGTCCGTGGAACGGGGCGCCCAAGGCAGCGTGATACAGGTGCATAACCCCTCGGCGTATCACGTCACCTTCAACGACATTGTCCTGCTCATGGGCTCTGGTCCCGAAGCGGAAAAACTGTCCCTGACGGAGGGCATGGTGGAGCCAGGAGGCACGTTGAAGGTGCCGGTGCCGAAAGCCGCGAAGGTAATACCCGCCGATGCGCGGGTGGATTTCACTTACATCAACGATTTCGGCGGCTTTTCATCCGCGCAGCCTGCTGTATTGCACCGCTGAACGCGGCCCCTAAACGTTGCTGATGGCAAGCAAACGTACATTTCTCAGCGTCCACTGAAGTCATAACTATGCCTAGTCACATCCAAGTACGGGTGCATCGCTGCGCCCCGATTTTGCCATTCCAGCATCGCACGATAATGCTGGGCGGTTTGATGAGTGCGGCCGTGATCGCCAGCGATGTCGCGCTTGCGGCTGAGTTGAGCTTTGATCTGAACGCATTCTCCAGTGGCCTGGCGTCGTCGGTTGACACGTCACGGTTCAATACCAGCAACCAGATGAGCCCTGGCGTATACCGCGTAGATATCGTAGTCAACGGCCAGACCCTGGGGCGCAGGGAGGTGGAGTTTGTTGCGGCCCATGCAAAGACCGGGGCGCAGCCGTGCTTGAGTCGTGAAGTATTGGAAAAAATCGGTATCGCGATGGATAAAGTCGATACTGATGCCCATGGGCGCGAACTCTCGAACCCTGCCGCCGCCGGCCAGTACTGCGGCGACCTGGGGCAGTGGATTCCGATGGCATCCAGCACGTTCGATCCGGGTGCACTCGAGTTGGCGGCCAGCGTGCCGCAGGCCTACATGAAGCGTTCCATGCGCGGCTACATTGACCCCGAGTTGTTGGATGAGGGCATTGCCGCCGGGCTGCTCAATTACAACTTCAGTACCAATACGGTCACCGCAGGTGAAGGTGACGGTCGTACTTACCTGGGCCTCAATGCCGGTATCAACCTGGGTGCATGGCGCTTGCGACATCAGGGCGCCCAGGCCTGGGGCAACCGCACTGGCTTTGAGACTTATCAGAACACGTCCACTTATGTACAGCGCAGCATCATCCCCTGGCAGTCACAACTGACCCTCGGAGACACCTTCAGCAACGGACAGATTGTCGACGGGGTGCGCGTGCGGGGCGTCACTCTGGCCACCGACGACCGGATGCGCCCGCAGACGCAGCAAGGTTACGCACCGCAGGTTCGGGGGACGGCCGACAGTAATGCAACGGTCACGGTCAGCCAGAACGGCTACACCATTTATGAGACCACGGTGCCGCCCGGCCCCTTTGTTATCAGTGACCTGCATGCCACCGGCTACGGTGGTGATTTGATCGTCAGCGTGACCGAAGTCGACGGGCGTCGGAACACCTTCGTCGTGCCGTACTCGGTGGCCCCGCAGTTATTGCGCGCCGACGCGACAAAGTACAGCGCCACCTTGGGTAAGGTGCAGCAAAAGGGCGTTGACGCGAAGGGCGCCAACGTCTTTCAAGGCACTTTGCAGCACGGTTTGACCGATGATCTGACGGTCTACGGTGGCGGTAGTGTTTCCAAAGGCTATGAACAGGGAAAGCTCGGTATCGCGTTGAATACGTCCTTCGGTGCGTTCTCTCTGGACACTGCCACCTCCCATACCGAGGTGCCCGATCATGGGCGCCAGTCCGGGCAAAGCCTGGGGCTGGGTTACAACAAAAGCCTGCCGGCCTCGGGTACGCATTTTGCGCTGGGTGCGTATCGGTTCTCCACCGAGGGTTACCTGAACCTGCAGGATGCACTGAATGTGCGCGAAATCGCGAGCCGGGCAGGTGACATCAACAGCTATGCCCGGCAAAAAAGCCGGCTCGACATGACAGTCAGCCAGCAGTTGGGTATCGGCACCTTGAGCTTGTACGGCAGCTCCGTCGACTATTGGGGAGGACAGGAAGGGCGCCAGGTTTCATTCACCGCCAGCTATGGCTCGACCTGGAACAAGGTCAACTGGAACCTGTCGGCACAGCGTTCCAGGGTCCAGGACACGCGACAACTGACCCAAAGCGAGCTCAGCGACGATGTGTTTTTCGGGCGTATCGGCCAACCCGGGCGTATCGATAACCGCTACATGCTCACACTGTCGATGCCGCTGGGGGGCGAATCGCGAGCGCCGACGATCAATACTTCGTTCTCCCGGGACACCGGTGATACACGGGGCAGCCAGCAGCAGGTGGGCATCAACGGGTTCCTGGGCGAGGACACCGCGCTCAACTACGGTGTTTCAGCCAGCCGCGCAACCACTGAAAGCACGCACTCCGGCCAGTTCAACACCTATGCCGGCTATCGCACGGATGCCACCCAACTGCGTGCCGGATATAGCCAGAGCCGCGATAGCTCGCAGCTTTCGTTTGGCGCCGATGGTGGGGTGGTCGTTCATGCCGAAGGTATCGCGTTCTCGCAAAGCCTAGGCGAAGCCTCGGCGCTGGTGCATGTGCCAGGTGCAGAAGGGGCCAGGCTCGGGGGGAGCAGCGGTGCACGGGTCAACAGCAGCGGGTTCGCTGTCGTGCCCAATCTGACGGCGTTCCAGAATAATACGGTGGAAATCGATCCGGAAGACATGTCGATGGATGTAGAGCTCCAGGAGTCGACGCGCAACGTCGTACCGACCTCGGGCGCAGTATCGCTGGTCAAGTTCGACACGCTCAGTGGTCGGGCGGTACTGGTCAAGGGCGTCCACGAGAATGGCAGCCCGCTGCCATTTGCAGCACAGGTATTTGATGCGCAAGGGCGTGAGGTAGGCGTGGTGGGGCAGGCCAGTAAAGCCTTCGTCCGAGACATCCCGCAGGAAGGTCGTCTGACCGTCAAGTGGGGCAGCAAAATCGCCGAGCAGTGCGATATCTACTACCACATGCCGCCGATCACCGAGGGCCAACGACAGGCCACTACCGATTACCTTCAGGGGGTGTGCGTGGCAAGCCAAGGGCGCCAGGTTGCGGGGCAGCTATGAGTGAGTGCCGATGGATGACTGTTGCGGCGCATGACTTATTCGATATGACAGAGGTGTTGTTTTCATGACTAGGTTTTCACTTGCCAGCGTGGTGCTGGGAGGATGGATGGTGGCGCTGGAAGCTCAAGCGATCACCTGTGCCCCCGGCCCGGCGGTGAATATTTCCATTCCCCCGATCACGGTTGCGGCCGGGCAGCAAATCGGGCAGGTGGTCGGGTCCGCCAATGGCTATCGCTTCGACAGTCCTCCATCGTCCGCGCTTCGGTGTACCACACGAATTGCTTTAGGGGCACAGGCCAGGCTGGCACTGGTCAATAGCACGCCGACGGGCCGGACATTTTTCGCTAGCGGGCTTTCAATGCCAGTGTATGCCACCAATGTGCCTGGGGTGGGGTTTGCCCTGATGGCGAGGGACCCGAACCGGCCGTTCATGGCCATCAACACGGCAGGTGTCACACTCATTGTTGGAGATGCCAGAGCAAGGCCCATCGTCCTTGGGCTTGATACCCGAATTTATTTTGTCGCCACAGGCGCCATAACGGGTGGCACGATCACCGCCAGAAACATTGCAAGGTATACGATCACCGGCACGCCCATCACCGGCGCTGGCTATTACGCAGTGAACTTCTCCAACGTCACCATCAATGCGCCACGAAAACCCACCTGCAGGGTCTCAACACCTTCGGTCGCCATGCCTATGCCGGCCGTGGCTGCTCGTGATTTTCGCGGCGTGGGCAGTTTCGCCGGCAGCGTGACCCGCAATATCACACTGTCATGTGCGGGTGGCATCGGCGGGGCAACGCGTGACGTATTTGTGACGGTGACAGACCAGACCGTGCCGGCTAATCGCAGCGACGTACTGTCCTTGACCCGTACCTCTATGGCCAGTGGCGTTGCTCTGCAATTACTACGGGGGAACACGCTGGTGCGCTACGGGGCTGACTCCACGACGATTGGGAACCCGAATCAGTGGCTGGTCGGCAGTACTGGCAATGCGACTGTCCAGATCCCTTTGACCGCACGTTATATCCAGACCGCCTCCTCGATCCGTCCCGGCAGCGCGAACGGGTTGGCGTCATTCACAATGAGCTACCGATGAGCAGCGCGCTTTGGCGCGGGGGCCTGGGCGTGCTGATGAGCTTGCAGGCAATCGCCGTGCAGGGCGAAATCGTGATTGACCGCACGCGTGTCATCTACCCGGTTACCGCGCGCACGGTGGTGGTCAATCTGCACAATGAGGCTGACGGTCCGCGCCTAGTGCAAGCGTGGATCGATGATGGCGATGCGATGGCGGCACCCGAGAACAGTGATGTGCCGTTCACGATTACGCCACCCATCGCCCGTATGAACGCGGGTACCGGGCGCGCCTTGCGGATCATGCATGATCAAACGCCAAAACAGGTGGCAGACCGGGAGTCGGTGTACTGGCTGAACGTACTGGCAATCAGACCGAGCGTTGAGGCATCCGATGAAACCAACGCCCTGCAATTTGCCTTTCGTACGCGGATCAAGCTTTTCCTCCGGCCCGCCCAATTGCCGGGAAAGGTACAGGACGTGGTTCATGCGCTTCAATGGTGCCTAAGCCGAGGGGACGACGTGGGGTTGGAGGTGCTCAACCCCACGGCGTATCACGTGACCTTGTCTGGTGTGGTTCTGACACTCGGTGGTGTGGAGCATCACAGCGAAGATCCGCCGATGGTTGCACCTTATGCTACTGCACGGGTTGCGATACCTGAGTTGCCTAGCGGCGACCTATCCGGCCCGCAATTACAGTTCACCACCTTGGATGATGATGGGGCTACTCAACATCATCAAGCACAGTTGCAGTTTGTCGACTGTTCGTCGGTCAAACCCTACGCTGCCGCACCAGATGCTTGAACCCTTCGAACACCAGCACCATGACCGCGATCCAGATCGGGATGTAGGTCAGCCATTGGCCTGCCTTGATCCCTTCACCCAGCAGCAGCGCCACCACCAGCAACAGCACTGGCTCGACATAACTGAGCAGCCCGAACAGGCTGAACGCAAGCAGCCGGCTGGCGATGATATAGCTCACCAACGCCGAAGCGCTGATCAGACCCAGTATCGGGATCAGCGCATACAG